>Ga0134125_10002843_pt1 | contig 20335 bp, 12 predicted proteins | sample KB31751_FD_96464 | JGI IMG/M metagenome (GOLD analysis project Ga0134125, IMG submission 96464) | Terrestrial soil microbial communities with excess Nitrogen fertilizer from Kellogg Biological Station, Michigan, USA - KB3-175-1 | ecosystem: Environmental > Terrestrial > Soil > Unclassified ... | reverse complement strand
GAAGCCGCCCGCGATCGACACCGTGTGGTCGAGCCCGCTCGGCTTGCCGTGAATCACCGTCTCCGACGCCATCGCCGCGTCGGCCAGCGCCGCGCCGTCGAGGCCGAGCGCGCGGCCGACGGCGACCGCCATCGCCGCCGACGAGCCGAGCCCGGCGCCGGTCGGCAGGTTGAACGTGAGCACGAGGTCGAGCGCCGGCGCACCCGCGCGCTTGCGGACCTCGCCGTACGCGCGCGCCAGCGCCGTGTCGGTGTCGACGAGCGGATCGATCACGCAGCTCCACTGCGGAATGCGCAGGACGCCGCGCCCCGCCGTCGTCTCGACGAGGACGCCGTCGGCGAGCGCGCCGGCCAGCGCCGGATGGCCATAGACCACCGAGTGCTCGCCGAGGAGGATCACCTTGCCGTGTGCGCGGGCTTGCATCACAGTTGCTCCGCGCGCTTTCGGCCGCTCGGCGCACCAAGGCGTCTCGCTGCACTCGCCTCCCGGATGTGAAAATCCTTCGCCGCCGTGCGCTCGCTCATCGCGCCTGCTCCAGCCACGCCTGCAGCGTCGAGCCGATCACCTTCGGCGCCGTGCGCAGCTCCGACGGCGTGCGGCAGCCGGTGAGGAACGTCGCCGCGCGCACGCCGTTGATGACGTGCTCGAGGAACGACACCACGCCGTCGTAGCCGCCGTCGCGATGCGCGCGCAAGACCGGCGCCGCCAGGCCACCCGCGGTGGCGCCGAGCGCGAGCGCGTGAGCCACGTCCTGCCCGTTGCGCAGCCCGCCGGTGGCGATGATGTCGAGCCCGAGGTCGGAGAGCAGGCCCACCGACGCCGCCGTCGGGATGCCCCAGTCCCACATCTCCTCGCCGAGCTTGCGCGCGTTGCCTTCGGCGCGCTTGGTCTCGACACCGACCCACGAGGTGCCGCCGGCGCCCGAGGTGTCGACGGTGCGGATGCCGATCTGCTTGGCGACCATGCCCACGCGCCGCGACAGCCCCGCGCCGGTTTCCTTGACGACGATGGGGAGGCCGAGCTCGCCGTGGAGCCGCGCCAGCGTCTCGCGACCGCCGCGGAAATCGCGGTCGCCGCCCGGCTGGATCAGCTCCATCGACGTCGCCAGGTGCACGCACAAGGCGTCGACGCCGACGTCCTTGCACAGCTCCTTGATGGCGCCGGTCGACATCTGGCGCGCCTGCACCACGCCGAGGTTGCCCATGACGAGCGCGTTCGGCGCCACGTCGCGCACGCGGTAGGTCCAGCCGAGATCGGGCGCCACCACCATCGCGCGCTGCGAGCCGAGCCCGAAGCCGAGGCCGAGCTTGTCGGCGGCGCGCGCGAGGTCCTTGTTGACCTGCGCCGCTTCGGGCGTGCCGCCGGTCATGCCGCTGATGACCACGGGCGCGCGCAGCTTCTTGCCGAGCAGCGTGGTGCCGAGGTCGATGTCGTCGTAGTGGCGATCGGGCAGCGCGTCGTGAACCAGCGCCACCTCATCGAGCAGGGTGCCTTTGTTGCGGAACTCGACCTCGCCCGAGGCGCACAAGGCGAGGTGATCGCTCTTGCGCTTCTGGATGCCGGGCGAGTTGTTGTGCGAATCGTCAGCCATGGGTCCTGTCTTTGACGTGCCTGGTGCGCGGTTCCATAAGCATGATCCATGCGAGCGGTTTTCAAGGGGTGCCGCCTAGTTCATTCATATGGTTACGCGACCCATATAAATGGGGACGTGCGGAAACGCCACTAGCCGCCGTGCGGATTCGCACACACACGCACCTCTTGGACTTTCGGCTATAACTACCGACACATGTCCGCCGGACGGCCCCTGGGAACGACGCAGATGATCCTGCATGCCGCGGCACGCGTGCTCGGCTGCGGATCCGTTCAGATGATGGTGGCCGACCACGAGCGGCAGGCGCTGGTGTTCACCACCTCGATCCAGAACCGCGAGCTCCAGCGCGTGCGCGAGGTCGAATCGGTGCTCGGCTTCGAGCTCGACGGCGCGGCGATGCCGTTCTCGGTCGAGAGCTCGCTCCTGGTGCGCGCGCTCCGGCACGAGCGGCTCATCGTGACCAACGACATCGCCGAGCTCGCCGGCGGGCTCGTGGACGACGCGTCGCTCGATCAGATCCGCAGCGCGATCGGGCCGCGCACCTTCGCGGCGGTGCCGTTCGCGGCGCGCTCCGGGATCCTCGGCGTGCTGCTCTTCGAGAAGCCGGGGCGCACCGGCTTCTCCGCCGAGGATCGCGATCTCCTGGTCGCGTACGCCGATCGCGTCGGCGTCGATCTCGAGTCGCAGGCGCTCTCCGACGACGTGCAGCGGCTCGAGGCGCTCGGGCCGGGCGTGGTGCGCGCGCCCGACCTGTACGCGTGCGACCCGACGCTGGTGGTGGCGACGGGCGTGCACGAGGGCAAGCTCCTGTGGGATGCGCTGGGAGTGCCCAAAGAGCCGATCCTCGGCATCATGACGCAGGCGCAGTCGGGCGGCGCGGCGGTGGGGCTGCGCGCGAACGACGGCCGCATGCTGCGCGTGACGCTGTCGCCGGGGCCGGGGACGATCGTGATCGCCGCGTGCGAGGACATGGAGGAGATCGATCGGCTGCGGCGCGAGTCGCGGCGCGCGCGCGAGCACCTGGCGAAGGTGCTGCGCTCCGTCGCCGACGCGATCCTGACGCTCACCATCGACGGACAGATCGCGTCGGGCAACGACGCGGTCGAGCGCGCGCTCGGCTGGCCCGAGGAGTCGCTGCACGATCGCGCCGTCGAGGATCTGTGCGCGGACGATCGCTCGCGGCGGCGCGCGGTGCAGCTGCGCGAGGAGTGCCTGCGCTCCGGCTTCGCCGAGCGCGAGCTGAAGCTGCGCAAGCGCGAGGGCGGGGCGCTCATCGCCGACGTGTCGGCGCTCCTGCTCGCCGACGACGAGGAGCGGCCGGCGGGCATGATCTGGCGCGTGCACGATCTGACCGAGCGGCGGCGCGGCGACGCCGAGCGCAAGCGCCTGCAGGCACGCCTCCTCCACACCGAGCGGCTGTCGGCGCTCGGCGAGATGGCGGCGCGCATCGCGCACGAGGTGCGCAACCCGCTGGTGTCGATCGGCGCGGCGGCGCAGGTGGTGGCCGAGGAGCTCGGCGGCGGCTCGCCCGTCGCCGGCGAGGTCGGCGCGATCGCGCGCGAAGTGAAGCGGCTCGACGGCATCGTCAGCGACTTTCTGAAGTTCGCGCGGCCGCGGCGGGCCGAGCTGCGCCAGTGCGATCTGTCGATCGTCGTCGACGAGACGGCGGCGCTGGTGCGCGCCAAGGCGCCCGAGACGGAGCTGGTCGTGAACCTCGAGCGGCCGCTGTCGGCGCGCTGCGATCCGGACGCGATCAAGCAGGTGCTGCTCAACGTGCTGCTCAACGCCGTCGAGGCCGCGCCGAAGTCGCAGATCGACTGCGACGGGCAGACGGTCGGCGCGCAACTCATCATGTCGGTCGCCGATCGCGGGCCGGGCATTCCCGATCAGGTGCGGCGGCGCGTGTTCGATCCGTTCTTCTCGACCAAGACGCGCGGCACCGGGCTGGGGCTCGCGGTGTCCAAACAGATCGTCGACGAGCACCACGGGCGCATTCGGTTGTTCAACCGACGCGGCGGTGGCACGCGCGTTGTCATCGAGCTGCCGGTAGGGTAAAGAGGGCCGCTTGGAATTTCGTACGCTGATCGTCGATGACGAGGAGACCTACGCGACGTCGCTCAAGCGGCTGCTCGCGCGACGTGGGGTGCGCGCCGACGTCGCCGGGACGTTCGCCGACGGGCTGGCGATGGCCAAGAAGCAGCGCTACGACCTCGTCGTCCTCGATTACATGCTGCCCGACGGCAACGGGCTCGATCTGATCGAGCCGCTCCGCGCGCAGCGCCCGGCGCCGACGGTGCTCATGATGACCGCGTTCGGCACCATCGAGAACGCGGTCGAGGCGATGCGGCGCGGCGCGGCCGATTACGTGACCAAGTCGACCGAGCTGCCGGCGATCGTCGAGCGCGTGGTCGAGGCCGAGCGCGTGGCGCGGGCGCGCGTCGAGACCGAGTCGACGGCGGCGATCGTCGCCGAGGAGGCGGCGAAGTTCTCGGGCCTGCTCGGCGAGTCGGCATCGATCAAAGAGGCGCTCCGGCGCATCGCCGAGGTGGCCAAGGCGCCGGACACGACGGTGCTGCTCACCGGCGAGTCGGGCACCGGCAAGGGCGTGGCGGCGCGCGCGATCCACGCGCTGTCGGCGCGCAGCAAGGAGCCGTTCGTCGCCATCGATTGCGTGGCGCTGCCGGCGACGCTCGCCGAGTCGGAGCTGTTCGGGCACGAGAAGGGCGCGTTCACCGGCGCGACGGACAAGAAGCCGGGCAAGCTCGAGGTCGCGGGCAAGGGCAGCGTGCTGCTCGACGAAGTCGGCGACATGGATCCGGCGCTGCAGGGCAAGCTCCTGCGCGTGCTCGAGGAGCGCACCTTCGAGCGCGTCGGCGGCGTCAAGCCGATCGAGATGGGCGCGCGCGTGATCTCGGCGAGCCACCGCGATCTCGGCGCGCTCGTCGAGGAGAACAAGTTTCGCCTCGATCTGTATCACCGGCTCTCGGTGTTCCCGATCGCGATCGCGCCGCTGCGCGCGCGCGGCGAGGACGTGATCGTGCTCGCCAATCACTTCATCGACGAGTACGCCAATCGCATGGCGAAGAAGATCGCGCACATCTCTTCATCCTCGGGGGCCGAGGTGCGGGCGATGATGCTCGCCTACGATTGGCCGGGCAACGTGCGCGAGCTCAAGAACGTCGTCGAGCGCGCGGTGATTTTGGCCGCGACCGAGGTGACGCCGGAGCTGCTGCCCGAGCGCATGCGCGGCTCGTCGCGCGTCGGCGGGCCGATCAAGCTCGGCATGCCGGAGTCGAAGGGCGGGCTCATGCTGGAGTTCCGGCCCGGGCAGGACACGCTCGACGATCTGGAGCGGCGGCTGCTCGAAGAGGCGCTGCGCATGGCCGGCGGCAAGAAGTCGAAGGCGGCCGAGATCCTCGGCATCTCGCGCTTCGCGCTGCTCCGGCGCGTGGAAAAGTTCGGGCTTTCGTGATCAGCGGGCTGAGTGCGGATTCGCACGGGAGAATCATGTTCGATCTCGACGGGTATCTGAAGGAGCGGAAATCGATGGTCGAGCGTGCGCTCGAGGCGCACCTCGATCGTTGCGAGGGAGCGCCGAACACCCTGCGCGAGGCGATGCACTACTCGCTCCTGGCGGGCGGCAAGCGGCTGCGTCCGATCCTGGCGCTGGCCGCGTGCGAGGCCGTCGGGGCGAAACCCGAGGAGGCCCTCGACGCCGCCTGCGCCGTGGAGTTCGTGCACACCTATTCGCTCATTCATGACGACCTGCCGGCGATGGACGACGACGACTTCCGGCGCGGGCGGCCGACGTCGCACAAGAAGTTCGGCGAGGCGGTGGCGATCCTGGCGGGCGACGCGCTGTGCGCCGAGGCGTTCCGCGTCGCGGCGCAGAACCGCAAGGGGCGCGAAGATCGCGTCGCCGACGTGGTGTTCGAGCTGGCGCGCGCGTCGGGCGCGGTCGGGATGGTCGGCGGTCAGGTGATCGACATCGAGGCCACCGGCAAGAAGATCACGGTCGACGAGCTGGAGACGCTGCATCGCGCGAAGACGGGCGAGCTCTTGCTGGTGGCCGTGCGCGCGGGGGCGCGCATGGGCGGCGCCGATGCGGCGGCGATGGAGCGGCTGACCGCGTACGGACGCGCGCTCGGGCTGGCGTTTCAGATCGTGGACGACGTCCTCGATATCACCGCCGATCTGCAGACGCTCGGCAAGGATCCGGGCAGCGATCGCGAGGCGGGCAAGACGACGTTCGTGGACCTCCTCGGCGTCGACGGGGCGAAGGCGCGCGCCAAGAGCGTGATGGACGAGGGCATCCGCGCGCTCGAGCCGTTCGGCGCGCGCGCCGAGGCGCTGCGGGCGCTGGCGCGCTACACCGTCGAGCGCGATCGCTAGTGTCCCGTGTCGGAAATTCGCGTGCGACGCCCGACTGCTAGCGAATTTCCGATTCGGGACACTAACGCGCGCAGAGCACGTCGACTTCGTCGTCGCGGCTCAGGTAGAGCCGATCGCCGTCGACGAGGCCGTACGACGTCTGCAGTCCGGTGTAGAAGGTGTAGCTGACGGGGCCGTCGGTAGGCATGCTCATGGCTTCGAAGGGGCCGCTGAAGAAGAGGCGGTCGCCGGCCAGCTGAATCCAGCGGACGCTCGCGCTCGAGCCGCCATCGCCGTAGATCTTGCGCGTCACGCCGGGCGCGTCGACGGCGAAGACTTCGCTGTGCGCGTCGATGACGTAGGCGTGGTCGAAGTCGATGGCGACGGCGAGATCGGGCGTGAAGCCGGTGGCCAGCGTCTCGACGGCGTTGGTGTCGCGGTCGACGCGGGAGAGCGTGCCGTTGGCGGCGACGAAGACGTGCCAGGCGTCGACGGCGAGGCGGCCGGCGGGGAGCGTGGCCATCGGCTGCGGCCAGCCGCCGGCGGTGGAGACGCGCCACAGCCCGCTCGGATTGCTGTAGTAAAGCGTGCCATCGGCGACGACGAGATCGGAGATGAGGGTGGTGTTGGTGATGACGCTGGTGCCGTGGTCGGCGAAGCGATAGGCGAAGAGCAGCGACGTGGGCTCGGCGCCGCCCGAGCTGGCGTAGGTCGACCAGTAGATGCCGTCGCTGTCGACGGCGAGGCCGGCGACGCCGTAGCTGTCGGCGCTGGCGTCGAGATCGTCGCTCGTGACGACTTCGGGCGTGCCGCCGGCCTTGGCGATGCGCTCGATCGAGGCGGCCGGGCCCGACTGATCGGCCCAGTAGAGGTAGGCGGCGTCGACGGCGAGGGGCCCGGGATTGTGCATGCCCGAGGCAAGGCGGGTCACCTGCTGCGGACAATCGCTTCCGCCGCCGGTGGAGCCGCCGTTCCCCGTCGAGCCGCCGCTGCCGGCGCCGTCGCCGGTGGTGCCGCCGGTGGTACCGCCGGTGGTACCGCCGCTGGTGCCGTTGCCGTCGCCGGCAGCCGCGCCATTTCCGTCGCCATTTCCGGTCGGCCCGACCGCGACCGGCGGCGAGCCGGCGCTGCTGCATCCGACCGACGCTGCGACGATCGCGACCGCGAGGAACGAGGGGTGCCTGCGCATGCCGAAAGCCTGTGCAAGCGCCCGGCCGTGGCGCCGTCGCGGCTCACGCGCGGGCGGTCAAGTCGCTCGCCGCGTCGGGCGCGCAGGGCAGCTCGACCCAGAAGCACGAGCCGCAGCCCGGCCGCGAACGGACGCCGAACCGTCCGCCCACGCCTTCGACGAGGCGCTTGACGGTGGCCAGCCCGAGGCCGAGGCCGGTCGACTCTTCGCCGCGCACGTAGCGCTCGAACACGTGCTCTTCGAGCTCGGGCGGCACGCCCGGTCCGGTGTCGTCGACCTCGAAGCGCGTGTGGTGATCGCGCTCGTGGACGCGAACGGTGATGATGCGCTCGCCGGAGCCGCCGCCGATGTACTTGACCGCGTTGCGCAGGATGTTCGACAGGATGCTGGCGAGCACGCCGGCAGAGCAGGCCACCGTCGCCGTCGCGGGATAGGGCTCCATGCGCAGCGCGGCGCCGGCGGCCTCGGCGGAGGGGCGCACCTCGTCGATGAGCACGTCGAGCACGTTGGCAACCGAGGTGCAGGGCGCGCGCGGCGTCGGCGGCTCGACGCGCGCCACGGTGAGCAGCGCGTCGATCATCTCGTTCATCAGGCGCGAGGTGCGCTGGATCTTCTGCAGCGTGCGCTGCGTCTCCGACGGGTAGGCGGTGGCGAGGCTGGTGCCGAGGAGCACCGAGGCGAGCGGCGCCTTGAGATCGTGCGCCACGCGCGCGGCGAAGTGGCCGAGCTCGCTGGCGCGCGCCTCGGCGAGGCGGCGCTTCTCCTCGACCGTGCGCTGATAGAGGCGCGCGGCGCGGATGGCCGCGCCGAGGAGCACGGCGGCGAGCAGCATGGCGGCGCCGTCGAGCAGCACGGCGAAGAAGCCGTTGCGCTGGCGGAGCGTGGTCAGCTCGTGCGCGTCGGCGACGGCGTGGTCGTTGTTGATGGTGATGAGCCGCGCCAGGAGCGCGTCGATCTCCTCGCCGTCGCGGTCGATGGTGTCGAGCATGAACGAGCGCGCGTCGTTGATCCGCCTCTCGTCGATGAGCGCGAGCACGTGGTCCAGGTCGCCGTAGAGGCGCCCCTTGGTCGTCACGAGCTGCAGGAAGACCGGGCGCTCGTCGGGATAGAAGGGGATCGCGCCGTAGACGTCGAGCTGGTGGTTCACGGCGGCGCGCCAGCCGTCGAACTTCGAACGATCGAAGGGCCGCCCGGCGATGCGCGCGCCGAGGTAATGGCCGGCGCCGATCTCGAGGTGGCGCATCTCGGTGCGCGTGGCGGCGAGCGCGGTGACGCTCGGCGCCGCGACGATGGCGATGTCGGCGGCGCGCTCGTCGAGGAGGCGGGCGTTGCGCTCGATGAGCAGCGTGGAGCCGACGAACGCGGCGATCAGGACTACGGCGATCGAGACCAGCCAGATCACAGGTGACACCCGCATCAAGGCACGCCTCCGCCGGCCCCCCATGCCGAACAATCTGTGGTTGCGGGTCCTGCGAGCAAGCGCGACCGGCGCTAGCGGAGGTAGATTACGAGCGTGATCGCGGCGGCCCAGGTCAAAAGATTGAGCATGAAGGGCGCGTCGCGCAGGATCTCCTCGGTCGGAGATTCGCCGTGCGGCCGCTGCACCAGCACGTAGAAGCGGACGAGGCCGAAGGCGGCGAACGGCGCCGTCCACAACATGTGCGTGGTGCCGAAGAAGCTCACCGTGTGCTCGGCGCGCGTGTAGAGCACGTAGCAGGCGAAGGTGGCGGCGCCGCCGATCCACAGCGCCGCGCGCAGCACCGACGGGCGATAGGCGCGCAACACCGCGCGCTGCTCGGCGGCGCGCTCACCGGCGACGGCGAGCTCGTGCGCGCGTTTGCCGAAGCCGAGGTAGGACGCGAGCAGGCCCGTGCACAAGAAGAGGTAGAGCGAGGCGTCGACTCCCACGGCGAAGGCGCCGGCGGCGACGCGCAAGAGAAAGCCGGCGGCGATCGACAGCACGTCGAGGTAGACGATGCGCTTCAGCCACAGCGAGTACGCGACGTTGTTGACGAGGTAGGCGAGCACGCAGAGCGCGAAGCGCGCGTCGAGGAGCCAGGCGAGCGCGAGGCCGCCCGCCGCCAGCGTCGCCGCCGCGATGCGCGCGGTGCCCGTCGACAGGCGGCCCGAGGCGATCGGCCGCTTCGACTTGTGCGGATGGGCGCGATCCTTCTCCACGTCGACGAGGTCGTTCCACAGGTACACCGCGCTCGACACCGCGCAGAAGATGGCGACGGCGGCGAGCGCACGCAGCGACGGGCGCGGATCGGCGAGGCGCTTGGCGAAGACGAGCGGCGCGGCGACGAACAGGTTCTTCACCCATTGCCGCGGCCGGCACGCTTCGCAGAGGGCGCGCATGCGATGGAACTATGTCATGGAGCGGCGGGCTGCGCCGTGGTCTGGATCTGCGGCCCCGAGGCCTTCGGCACGACGACGAGCTTCGGCACGTAGGTGACCAGGCCGAGCGCGAGCGCCATGAGCAGGATGAACGGGATGACCGCGCGGTAGAGCTCGGTGATCGGCCGGTTGAAGCGGAACGCGGCGATGAACAGGTTGAGCCCCGCCGGCGGCAGCAGATAGCCGATCTCGAGGTTGAGCAGGAAGATGACGCCGAGGTGGTACGGGTCGATGTGGAACTGCGCCGCCGCGGGGACGATGAGCGGCACGACCACGACGATGGCCGAGAAGATGTCCATCAGGCAGCCGACCAGCAGCAAGAGCACGTTGAGCACGAGCAGGAACGCCCACTGCGAGTGCACGAACTGCGACAGCCACTGGAACAGCCGATCGGGGACGCCGGCGTCGACGAAGAACGAGGTCAGGATGGTCGCCGCGAAGATCTTCATCATGATGGCGCCGACCAGCTCCATCGACTCGCGCGTGACGACGAACAGATCGCGGCGGACGTCGATGTCCTTGTAGACGAAGACCTCGATGATGAAGACGTAGAGCCCGGTCAGCGCTGCCAGCTCGGGCAAGACCGCCCAGCCCCGCAGCAGCAGCAGCAGGATCAGAAAGGGGATCGGCACCTCCCACTTCGCTTCCCAGGCGGCGCGGAAGAACTCGCGGATGTCGAGCCGCGTGGTCGGCACCTTGCTGCGCCAGCCTTCCCACACGCAGTAGACCGAGAGGATCGCGATCAGCACCAGGCCGGGGACGATGCCGGCGAGGAAGAAGCGCTCGATCGAGAATTCGATGTTCGCCTGGCCGGCGTTGAGCCCGAAGACGATGCCGTAGACGATGAGCGGCAGCGCCGGCGGAAACAAGAGGCCGACCGAGCCCGAGCCGGTGACCACTTCGATGGCGAAGCGGCGCGAGTAATTCGAGCGCTCGAGCTCGGGCAGGAGCAGGCCGCCGAGCGCGACGATGGTGATGCCCGAGGCGCCGGTGAAGATCGTGAAGAAGGCGCAGGTCCACACCGTCATGAGCGCCAGGCCGCCGGGAATCCAGCCGAGCAGCGCCTTGGCCATGCGCACCAGCCGTTCGGCAGTCTTGGCGCGCGCCATGAGATAGCCGGCGAAGGTGAACAGCGGGATCGTCGACAGCGCTACGGCCTTGCCGCCGGCGAGCGCGTAGACGTCGGCGAGCGCGCCGGCCAGCGGCGTCTCTCCGTGGTGCAGACCGGCCAGGCCAATGCCGCCGAGCGAGCAGAACAGCGGCATCCCCAGCACGGCCAGCGTGATGATCAGCGAGATCGACAGGCTCATGATTTGCTCTTCGGCTCGCGCGCGGCGGCGTCTTCACGCGCCGCGGTCTCTTTCAGCCCTTCGGGATCGTGCGCCGCCGCCACCGACGAGTCCTCCGCCGGCAGCTCGGCGCCGTGCGCCGCCTCGGCCAGCCACTCCGCCGGCGGCTCCGCGCGCGAGAGCAGCCAGCAGATGTCGATCACCGTCTGCACGAAGAAGTGGAAGACGATGACGCCGTAGCCGATCACCATGATCATGGCGCCGCGCGACGGCGTGAACAGCTCCTGCGACTGCGAGGCCTCGCCGATCTCCTGCAGCGTGATCTTGCGGAAGTCGATCGCCGCCTTGGTGATGAGGCCGACGATGATCATCGCCGCCAGCGTCGTGAACGCGCGCAGGAGCATGCGCTTCTTCGCCTTGACCACGCGCGTGACCGCGTCGATGCGGATGTGCCGCCCGGTGTAGGTCGCGTAGGCGCCGCCGAGGAAGCCGAGCATGAACACCGAGTGGCGGATGACGCCGTCGGTCCACGGCGGCACGTGGAAGAACGGCAGGTGGTGCTGCGTCAGGTTGCGCTCGATGAACTGCCAGGTCGCCAGCCCGACGACGGCGAGCAGACAGGCGCCGATGCCGACGCCTTCGAGCACGGCGAGGAAGCGCGACAGCGCGGCGATGGCGCGCACCGGCGCCGGCCACGTCGACGGCACGTGGTGATGCGGCTTCACCTTCTCGTTGGTGGAGAGTCGAACGGAAATGAGGGCGCCGCGCTTGGGCAGCCCCTTGGGTGCCTCGTCGGTCACTGCCAACCCGCTTACTTCTTGCCGGCGCGGTAGTCGGCGACGAGCTTCTCGACCTTCATGCGGAATTCGTGCGAGTAGACCTGCGGCTCGAGCTTGGGCCGGATCGCCATCGCCTCCTGCGTGAACTGCTTGATCATCTCCGGCGGCGACTCGACCACCTGCAGGCCCGCGTTCTTCATCGACACGAGCGCCTTGTCGTTCTCCGAGCGCAGCGTCTTGAGCAGCTTGACCTGGAACGCGAGCGAGTCGGCCATCAGCGTCTTCTGCGTCGCCGGATCGAGCTTGTCGAATTCCTTCTTGGTGATGACGGTGGCGCCGATCGCCTGCGAGATGTGCATCGAGGTCATGTACTTGACCTTGGTGTACCACTGCAGCGCCAGCGTCGAGAGCGGCGAGCCGTAGCAGGCGTTGATGAGGCCGGTCTGCAAGGACGGCAGCACGTCGGGCACGCCGAGCGGCACGCCGTTGACGCCGAGCTGGTGGAACAGCTCCTTGACCAGCGCGTCGTCGACCCAGGCCCACAGCTTGAGGTTCGCCAGGTCGGCTTTGCTCTTGATCGGCGAGTTGGAGAAGATGTGCACCGGGCCGACGTCGCCCCAGGCGAGCAGCACGTAGCCCTTGTCGACGAACTTCTGGCGCAGCTCGGCGTCGAGCTTGTTGCGCACGTAGTCGAGCTCGGCGTAGGTGTCGATGAGCATCGGCAGCTCGAGCACGCGCACTTCGGAGTTGATGAGGCCGAGGCCGATCGCCGTGACCGCCGCGCCGTTGAGCTGGCCGAGGCGCATCTTGCGAACCGCGTCGCGCTCGTCGCCCGCGGTGCCGCCGGCGAAGAACTTCACCTTCACCTTGCCGCCGGTGTGCTCCTCGACGTTCTTGGCCCACTCGTGGAACGAGACCATCCACGCCGAGCCCTCGGGGGCGAGCGTGGCGATCTTCAATGTAGCTTGAGCGCGCGCCACGCCCGATGAACACAGCGCGAACAGTGCAAAGGCGACGGCGAACGCAAGACGCTTCATCGATCGATTCTCCTCGGGCTAGAAATAGTCTTCCGCGTGCGCGAGGTACCGTGCCGCGCGGCGCTTGGCCAATTCGTTCGGCAAACGCTGCGCGGGCCAGATGTCGTGCGGCGCCGCGATCACATCTTTGAGAGTCTTCTCGAACAGCGGGCGGTCCTGGGTGATGACCCCATAGTAGCGCGCGAACATGACGCGCGGCATGAGGTACTTGCCTTCGGTGAGGTTGATGGCCTCCTCGAAGAACTTCTTGCCGAGCTCGGGATCGCCGCCGATCGCCTTGCCCTGCGAGCAGTAGATGATGCCGAGGGTCATGGCGGCGCCGCCGTTGTAGAACTTCGGATCGAGCTCGTGCGAGCGCTTGATGAGCGCGATCGCCTTGGGCAGCTCGACGACGCGCGCGAGGTCGTTGCGGTTCAGGTTGATCGACGACGCCAGCGCGAGGCCCGTGAACAAGAGGCCCGGCGCCTCCTTCTTGTCGAGCTTCTTGGCCTCGGCTTCGGCGCTGGCGACGTCCTTCCGGAACATCTCGCCGAAGTGTTTGTCGTCGAGCTCGAGGAGGCGGATGGCGTAGGCCTGTGCGCGATCGTAGAGGCCGGTGGCGCGCGCGGCGAGCGCGTCGCGCTGGTCGGAGTGCTTGGCGTCGTCGGGGAGCGACTCGTAGTCGTCCTCGAGGAAGCCGAAGGTGTACTCGATGAAGCCCTGCGCGAGGATCGACAGCAGGTCTCTGTTCTTCGGCGCCGAGACGAGGAAGCCGTCCACGGTCTTGAGCGAGGCGGGAGCCGCTTCGCGCGCGAGCTGCACGTCCGACTCTTCGGGCAGCGCGTTGGCGGCGGCGCGCAGCACCGGGGCGGTGGTGCTGACGGTGAACTCCTTGAGATCGCAGCCGGCGAGCCCAAAGGTGACAAGCGAGGCGAGAATGAGCGCGGAGCCCCCGACGCGAAGTCTCATCATGGTCGACCACCGTATCGGACGCAGCGACGGTGGTCAAGAAGCGATCCGGTGCTATCCTGAACCGTCCATGGCAGTTGTCCGACGGATCATGGTGGTCCTCCTGGCGCTCGCGAGCGCGGGCCCGGCGTTCGGAGCCGAGACGCCCGCGCCGACGCCGGCGAGCGCGAGCAACCGGTTCGTGCGCGATCTCGCGGCGCGCCAGGAGCGCTTCGTCCACGAAGGCGCGCGGCCGGAGGCGGTGGTGCCGCTGCTCGGGGCCATCACGGATTTGTGGGATGTGCTCGACGATCGTGCGCCGCTGGCGCGCTTCCTCGACGCGGCGGCGTCGAGCCCGAAGGCGCGCGCCGACGTGCGCGGGCGGGCGCTGTGGCTGCGCTCCCTCCTATTAGATAGGGCCGGGCAGGCGTCGGAGGCGTCGAAGGCGCGGGCGGGCCTGGGGCTCTTGACGTCGTTCTGGGTGGCGGGGCCGTTCGACAACGAAGGGCGCACCGGACATGGGACGGTGTACGCGCCCGAGAAGCAGCTCGTGGGGGCGATCGACCCGCAGGCGCGCTTCGACGGCAAGGAGCGCGGCGTCGGCTGGCGTCTGATGCCGGCGATTTCGGCGCAGGGCATGGTCTCGCTCGATGCGATGCTGCGGCCCGACACCAACGTCACCGCGTACCTGACGACGATGGTCCATGTGCCGAAGGCGACGCGCGCGGCGGTGCGCGTGGGCTCGGCGGGAGCCATAAAAGTTTGGGTCGACGGCGTGCTCGCGCTCGGGCGCGACGTCTACCGGCCGGTGCGCATCGATCAGGACGTGGCGCCGGTGCAGCTGCGCGCGGGCTGGAACCGCGTGACGGTCAAGCTGTCGACGCTCGACGGCGCGTGGAGCATGTTCGTGCGGCTGACGGCGCCCGACGGCGCGCCGCTGCCGGGGCTGCAGGCGTCGACGGACCTGACGCACTTCGCCGATTCGCGGCCGGGGACGGCGGCGAAGTTCGCGGTGGCCGATCTCGGGCGCGATCTCGAGGCGGCGACGCGGGCGCGCGGCAAGGACGCGCAGGCGTGGAGCGACCTCGGGCAGTACCAGCTGCACGTGGCGCCGGAGGATCCGGAGAAGCGGCGCGCGGCGGAGGCGTTCGAGCGCGCGGCGAAGCTCAAGCCGTCGCCCGAGATCTATCGCCAGCTCGCGCTCGCCGAGAACGACGCCAACGACAAGCGGCGCGCGCTCGAGAAGGGCCTCGCGCTCGGCGGCGCGACCTGCACGCTGCCGGCGTGCGCGCCGCTGTATCAGATGCTCGGCGACCTCTACCATCACGCGCGGCGCGAGCGGCGCGCCGAGGAGCTGTGGCTCGACGGGCAGGCGGCGGATCCGTCGTATTGGCCGATCGTGCTCGATCTGGCGTCGCTGGCGGCGGAGCGCGGCGTGCCGTCGCGCGCGGCGGCGATGCTGGCGACGCTCGAGCACGAGCACGCCACGCTCAAGGTGCTGCGCGCCGAGGCGCAGCTAGCGGTGCGGCGCGGGCGGCGCGCCGACGCGCAGAAGCTGTACGAGCGCGTCGCCGACGCCGAGAAGGACGACACCGATGCGCTGCGCGAGCTGTTCTCGTTCGCGCGCGCCGAGGGCGCGAGCGCCGAGGCGCTGGCGTTCGTCGACCGCATCGCGCGCGCGCGGCCGGACGTGCTGCAGACGGCGCTCGATCGCGCCGACGTGCTGGAAGCGATCGGCAAGGGCGCCGAGGCGCACGAGGCGCTCAAGGTGGCGCTGACGGTGGCGCCGGAGGAGGCGCGCATCCTCGAGCGCGACGGGCGGCTGTTGCATCGGCTCGGGCGCGACGAGGAGGCGCTGCCGGCGCTGCGCCGGGCGCTCGAGCTCAAGCCGCAGAATCCGGAGCTGCGCGCCTATCTGCTCGCGCTCGGGCCCAAGGATCGCGGCGGCGATCTGGCGCGCGCGTGGACGGTCGACGTGCCGTCGCTGATCAAGAAGGCGGGCCGGACCGAGGCGAAGGATCGGGCGCGCGTGCTCTTCGATTCGAGCGTGACGCGCGTGCATCCCAACGGCTTGTCGGAGACCTATCAGCAGCGCGTGGTCGAGATCCTCGACGAGCGCGGGGCGCGCGAAGAGGCGCAGGCGGACATTCGCTACACGCCCGACACGCAGTCGGTCGAGATCCGCGCGGCGCGCGTCTACAAGCGCTCGGGCGAGGTCGTGGAGGCGACGTCGACCGGCGAGCGCGACGAGTCGGAGCCGTGGTACGGCCTCTACTACGACGTCAAGGCGCAGGTGATCGAGTTCGACGCGCTCGAGCCGGGCGACGTCATCGACGTCGAGTACGTGGTGAGCGACACCGCGCGGCGCAACATGTTCGCCGACTACTTCGGCGATCTGCACTTCCTGCAGGAAGAGATCCCGCGCGCCGAAACCCGATATGTTTTGATCGCGCCGAAAAACAAAACGCTCTATTTCAATAAACCGAAGCTGGCCAAGATCGAGTTCACCGAGGAGCCGCGCGGGGACGACAAGGTCTACAGCTTCCACGCCGCGGGCGTGCCCAAGGTCGACGCCGAGCCGGGCATGCCCGGGTTCACGGACGTGGCCGCCTACGTGCATGTCTCGACGTACAAGACGTGGGAGGACGTGGCGGCGTGGTATCGCGGGCTGGTCGCGGAGCAGCTGCAGTCGAGCCCGCAGATCCACGACGCGGTCATGGACGCGGTCAAGGGGCTGACGGACGAGCGCGCGAAGATTCGCGCCGTCTATGATCTCGTGGTCCGCAAAACCCGATATGTCGGGCTCGAATTCGGAATTCACGGATATCAGCCCTATCGCACCACGCAGGTGTTCGCGCGCAAGTTCGGCGACTGCAAGGACAAGGCGTCGCTGCTCGTGGTCATGCTGCGCGAGATCGGCGTCGACGCGTCGCTGGTGCTGGCGCGGACGCGGCGCGGCGGCGACCTCGACCCCGAGCCGGCGTCGCTGGCGCCGTTCGATCACGCCATCGTCTACGTGCCCAAGTATCAGCTGTTCCTCGACGGCACGGCCGAGTTTTCGGGCGCGGACGAGCTGCCGGCGCAGGATCAGGACATCCCGGTCTTGATCGTGTCGGAGGGCAAGCTGCGGCGCACGCCGGTGCTCGACGCAGGGCACAACCGCGTGGCCACCGACGAGCGCGTCACGCTCGACGGCAGCGGCGCGGCGCGCATCGACGAGCACGTCACCGTCGCCGGCGAGGTGGCGCACGAGTGGCGCGCGCACTATCAGTCGCCGGCGGAGCGGCCCGAGCGCTACGGCAAGGCGTGGGCGCAGAAGCATCCGGGCGCGCGCGTCGACTCGGTCGACATGCCGCGGCTCGAGGATCTGGAGCGGCCGGTCGAGGTGCACGCCGCCGTCGAGGTGCCCGACTGGGCGCGCGCCGATTCGGGCGAGCTGGTGATGCCGGCGCTCGGGCGCGAGGCCGACATGCTGCGCTCGTATGCACGGTTGTCGTCGCGCAAGCACGACCTCGTGCTCGGCTTTCCCTGGCGGCAGGAGGATCGCGTGACGGTGACGCTGCCGGCGGGGTTCGCGGTCAAGCGGCTGCCCGAGGCGCGCGACGTCAAGGCGCCGTTCGGGCGCTTCACGCTGACCGCGCAGGAAAAGGGAGGCGCGGTCGAGGTGGCGGCGGCGCTCGAGGTCGACCGCCATCGCATCACGCGCGAGGACTACGCGGCGTTCCGGCGCTTCTGCGCCGACGTCGACGCGGCCATCGGGCAGGAGCTGGTCGTCGGCAAATGAGGCGCCTCGCCATTGCGATGCTGCTTCTGGTGTGCGGCTGCGCGACCATGCACGCGCGGCCCGTCGCCGTCGCCGACGGCGAGCGCGGCTGGCAGGCGTGGCTCGGCGGCGACTCGGCGGCGGCCGAGCGCGCGTTCGCCGCGGCGAAAGAGGATGATGCGCGCGCGGCGTTCGGGCGGGCGCTGCTCGCGCACGAGCGCGGCGATTGGGACCGCGCGTGGGATCTATGGTGGGCGGTGCTCGAAGGCGCGACGCACCATCCGGCCGATCCGTGGTGGAGCGCGTTCGCCGACGCCGCGGCGCACAAGCTCGAGCAGCTCGTCGGCGAGGCGCCGGGCGAGAAGGCGCAGGCGGAGCGGCTGGCGGCCCTCGATCAACAAGGCGGATCGAAGCTGCCGGTCGAGGCGCGGCTGCGCCTCCTGGCCATGCGCGCGCACTACGCGCGGCGGCTCGGGCGCGAGGCGGAGGCGCGCGGCTTCGATCGCGCGCGCGGCTGTCCCGATCGCTGGTTCGTGGCCGGCTCGTACGGCACGCTGCCGCGACTCGATCTGGCGACGCCGTTCGCGCCGGACGGCGATGGCGATCGCGCGCGGCTGCGCGCCGTCGGCATGCGCGGCTGCGAGCTCGTCCTCGAAGCCGAGAAGGGGCGCGCCGGCGTGCTCTACGGCGTGCAGTGGTTCCACGCGGCCAAGGCGGGCGAGGCGCGCATCACCGTCGAGGCCGACGCGCCGTGGCGGCTCTACGTCGACGGCGCGATGGCGTTCGACGCGCTCTCGCCCGAGCGCGTGCCGCCGCGCGTGCGCAATTTGGCGCTGCCGCTCGGCGCCGGCTGGCATCGCGTGGCGCTCAAGATCGCGGCCGTCGGCGGGCGCGCCGAGGCCGAGCTGGCCGTCAGCGGCGACGGGCCACAGGCGATCGAGGCGTGGAACGGCGACGCCGCGCACGCGCCCGCGACGACCGCCGCGCGCGAGCTGCACGCACGGGCGATCGGGGTGTCGCTGCCCGAAGCGAAGGACGCGCCGGGCGCCGTCGCCGGCTCGGTAGATCGTTCGCTCGTCGACTTCCTGGCGGCGCACGCCGCCTTCCGCACCGGCGACACCGACGCCGGCGAAGCGGCGCTGGCGCGCCTCGAGGAGCGCGCGCCCAGGTTCGCGCCGGCCCAGCTCCTGGCGGCGCAGCTGCGCACCGAAGACTCTTCGCGCCCCTCGCGGCTGGCGCGCGATCGCGGCCGCCGCGCGCTCGAGCGCGCCGTGGCGCTCGATCCCACGCTCGACCGCGCGCGCTACAACCTGGCGCTCATCGAGCTCAACGCCGACAAGCCGCGCGAGGCGATCGCCCGGCTCGACGAGATCGCGCACCCGCGCTCGTGGCGCTTCTTCTTCGCGCGGCAGCAGGCGCTCAAGCAGCGCGGCTGGCAGCGCGAGGCCGACGAGGCGCTCGCCGAGGCGCGCCGCCGCGATCCGGAAGCGTGCCCGGCGCTCGAGGCCGACGTCCTGCGCAAGCGCGAGCTCCACGACGTGCGCGGCGCGCTGGCGCTGGCGCGGCAGGCCAGCGTGTGCGACGGCGGCTCCGACGAGCTCGCCGATCTGTTGCGCACCACCGGCGATCTGGCCGGCGCCATCGCCGAGTACCGGCGCCTCCTGTCGATCGATCCCAACCGCGAGTCGTGGCGCGCCGGCTTCGCCGAGACGCTCGCGCAGTCGGGCGACGAGGCCCACGCCGCCGACGAGCTCGCCACGCTGGTGGCGCGCTACCCGCGCGCCTCGCACTACCGGCGCGAGCTCGCCGACACGCTGTTCGCGCTCGGTCAGGCCGGACGCGCGCGCAAGGTCATCGAGGACGGCCTGGCCCAGACGCCGGAGAGCCAGGAGCTGCATCGCGCGCTCGCCGCCTTGTGCGACGCGCACGAAGGCCGCTGCCCCGGCATCATGGATCCCTTCCGCGTCGACGGGCGCAGCGTCATCGCCGCCTTCGAGCGCGACAAGACCAAGCCCAGGTGGGACACGCCGGCGGTCATCGTCCTCGACCGCACGGTCACGCGCGTCTTTCCGACGGGCGCGCGGCTGACGCTCACGCACAACATCATCCGCGTGCAGGACAAGGACGCGATCGACAAGTTCGGCGAGGTGCAGATCCCCGCCGACGCCGACGTGCTGACGCTGCGCACGATCAAGGCCGACGGCACCACGCGCGAGCCCGAGGAAGTGGCCGAGAAGGAGACCATCTCGGTCCCCGATCTCGAGCCGGGCGACTACGTCGAGTTCGAGTACGTCGATCCGGCGTCGCCGCCGGGCGCCTTCCCCAAGGGCTTCCTCGCCGAGCGCTTCTTCTTCCGCTCGTACGACGCGCCGCTCTATCGATCGGAGTACGTGGTGGCGACGCCGCCGGAGATGAAGCTGCAGGTCGATCGCCGCGGCGAGGACGTGGCGCCGATGCGCACCGAGAGCGCGCACGGGCTCGCCGTCTACACGTTCGCGACGAGGCTGCAGCCGCAGATCTTCCAGGAGCCGGCGTCGGCGCCGTTCGCGGAGTTTCTGCCGTCGGTGCGCGTGGCGGCGGGGCTGTCGACGCAGGGCTGGAAGGACTACCTCCTCGACGGGCAGCTGCTCGCCGGGCGCGCCAACCGCGAGCTCGCGGGCGTGGCCGCGCAGCTCACCAAGGGGCTTCGCTCCGACGCCGACAAGGCGCACGCGATCGATGCCTGGGTGCGGCGCCGCGTCAAGGGCGGCGGCGGTGCGCTCGACGAAGGCGCGACCTCGATCCTGGCGCGCGAGGAGGGCAACCGCATCACGCTCGAGGCGGCGCTGCTCTCGGCGGCGGGCGTGCCGTGGCGCGTGTGGCTGGCGCATCCGCCGCGCGACGCCGAGCTCGACGGCGCGCTGCCCGATCTCGAGGGCTACGACGAGCCGCTCTTGGTCGCCGGCGGGCTGTGGATCGATCCGCGCTATCGCCACGCCGCCACCGGCTTCGT
>Ga0134125_10002842_pt1 | contig 20335 bp, 14 predicted proteins | sample KB31751_FD_96464 | JGI IMG/M metagenome (GOLD analysis project Ga0134125, IMG submission 96464) | Terrestrial soil microbial communities with excess Nitrogen fertilizer from Kellogg Biological Station, Michigan, USA - KB3-175-1 | ecosystem: Environmental > Terrestrial > Soil > Unclassified ... | reverse complement strand
TCAAAAAGATTACAGCCACGAGTACTGCCACGCCACCTGCACGTTGTTGTAATTGCCGCCGAAGCGGATGTAAGTCCCTCTGCTGTAGGCGAACTTCATGGACTGGTGGCTGGTGAGCGGCACAGACAAAGTCCCGCCGAGGCGGGAGCTGGTCTGGCGGGTGCTGGGATTGCGGACGCCGTTCAGGGTGGTGACGCCGCCGAACCAGAAGTTGCCGTCGAGAGACGCCCAGAGGCGATTGCCGAAGTCGCGGCTGAGATGGCCTTCAAAGCTTCCGATGGTCGCCTGGGTCTGGGGCGTCGGCACCGGGCGATTGAAGGACTGCTCATTCGTGGTGTAGAACCATGCGCCGCCATAGGCGTCGAGGAGCCATCTATCAAAAAAGCGGCGAGAGTAGCCAATCTCCGGCTTAAAGCCCCAGCGGTTGATGCCCCAGTTGATGAGCTTGGTCGCACCGTACTGGCCAGTAGGAGCCACCACCTTCAGGCTGACGCCCAAAATCGTTTTCTGCTTCCACTTGGCGAACTCCTGGCGTTGCATGGCCGGGCCGCCGATGAGGTTCACGGAAAAGCGGAAGGAGCTGTCGAGCAGTCCGGAGCGATAGACTGACTTTTGCGTGCCGAGCACCGCGCCCGAGAACGTCCCCACGCCGTAAGGCAGCGAGGCGGTGAAGTTGGCGGAGCGTCCGAAAAAGCTCATGGAGTGATAAAGGCTGAAGACGGGTACGTGATACGTCCCGGTGGCGCCGGTAATGGGGATGGTCCCGTTGAAATCGAGGGCACCGGTGTAAAACGACCAGGTAAGCGTGACAGCGCTACTGCCTCGTGGAGTAATGAGATAAGCGCGGGGCGCCAGGTCCTGTGCTGAGAGCTGACTGGAAAGCGCTACGGCAAAAATAACGCCAGTGATACGAAGGACGAAGTGACGCATGGCCAGACAGCTCTCAACCTTCATTGCGAATCGCCGAAATGGCACGTGTGGCGCGGCTTGGTCTTGCTTCCTTGCTGAAGGCTGTTGACGGTCGCGCATGTCGGACGCCGGAAAACACAGGCGCGTCGATGAACAGCGCGACGAAACCTGCTGTCGGTCCGCGGGCTGGCATCTTTCATCGCCTTGTTCCATCCTTTCAGTCACAAAGATGGAAAAGGGTGATGGGTTAGAGCCCCGGATTAGTACGATGCGGCGGCCGAACTGAGATCTTGTTGGTGACCTTGCGGCCGGCGGCATGATCGCTTGCCATCTTCTCCGCCTGCGCTTTGGCGTCTTCTGACCAGAGGGTACCGGTCAGGGTAACTTCGTCATGCGTGACCTTCACGTTCACGCGATGCGCCGTGTCATGCGAGTTGTTGAGGTCGGTCAGAATGGATTTTCTGACTCCTTTATCCTCGGCGGATGTGCTGCTGGAACCAGTGTCCGCATGGGCGGGTTGCGCGGCCTGGTCCGCCGAAGGAGCCTGCTGCTGGTCCGCCGGAGGAGCCTGCGGGTTCTTGGATTCCTGAGCGCCTGCGCGCGCCATGACGAAAAGCAAGCTCAGGAGCGCAAAGGTGGTGAGTCGGACAAATGGCTTCATATGTGCGGCCTCCTGACAGCATGAGATGGCGCGGACGTCGGCAGTCAAGCCCGTGTTGGCCTGTGTTGGTGGCGATGACTTGAGCGGAAGGCGAAAGTCTTAGGCATTATTGACCGTGACTCAAATCAACTCTGGATCTGGGAACGCAGAACGGGTCGAGAAGGTGTGAGAACGGGGGAGGAGAACGTCATGTCAAGAGAATGTTTGCCTGAGTGCGATTGAATCGCGGGGCGAGGGTGTTGAGGGCCGACGAACAGTTCTGTCTCAGGTCGCGGCCGGATGCTCGTCTTTGATCAGCTTCTGTCCGCCCAGCGCTGTATAGAATCCCCAGATTCCGAGCGCGAGAATGGCGAGCGGAGCGGTCATGGCCGCGGTGGAGTACCAGCGCGAGAAGTCGAGCATGGAGGGGACATTGACCAGGGTATTGACCACATATACAGCGACCGCGAGCGTGATCAGGCCAAAGCGCACCAGTGCAAACGCGGCAATGCCGTAGATCAGGATCTTGGTCGGGATCTCAAAGCCGGGATGAGAGCTGTTCAGCGCTTCAAGGGAAGTGAAAAGCAGGACAAACGCCGCAGCGCCGAGCCAGCGGTTGCGCAGAATGGAACGTAATGCTACCAGAACGATAAATAGCGCCAGGGTTGAGAGGATCGCTTGCGGTATCCGATAAACCAGCGCGCCAAGGATGGCCCGGCCGCCAATCAGATAATCGGCGGAAAGAAACTGGGGCGCGGCGCCGAAGTGCATAGTGCCGATCAGCAGGCGGATCTCGAAGATCAGGGTCCAGAGGATGCCGAGCATTACTCCGAACATGATGTCGCGCCCGACCAGCGGATCGCGTACGCGCCCGCTCATCAGGCGCGTCCAGGAGATGATCGTCTGCGGCCACAGCTTGCGGACAAAAGGCTCCAGGGCCATGTACAGTACCCAGCAAATCGCCGCATTAAAAAGCGCTGTGCTGACTGCCAATGCGAACACTCCGGATAGCTCGAGGGACGGGACGAGATGGCCGTAAGAGAACCACAGAGTCATCTGTGCCAGAAAAACGAAGCTCGCCACGCGGCCGGCGCCCAGGCGGTCGCCTTTTGCCTGCTTGTATTGTCGCCGCGCCAGCGCCAACGCTCCACCCATCAGCAGAAGAGTGAAGATGAACCCCACAATCTCTCCAGCCTTGGAACGACGAGTTGGCTGATCAGGATGCATGCGCGCGGGGCGCGTCCACGGCCCGATCATTTGAAAGTACACCGGCTTTCCGTGCCACGCCGCCGCTTCCACGCGCAACGGACGTCCGCTGCCCGGCCACTTCCCTGTCCAGGCGGCGCGCTCATCGGAATTCCCCAGCGGCACCCATTGCGGAGTAGCGGTTTGGAATTGCGAGCGCTCCAGTCCGGCTGCCTCAAACAGCGGATTCCAATCCGCCGGCTTTGCCGGGCCCTCATCAACTTCCGGAGGGATCGCCTGGAAGAAGAGCAGCCTACCGGTCGTATCCAATTCCAGATTGATCATCCCCGAAAGCGTTGTTGGTGGGTCATTGAATGTCACAATCCCGGGAGTCATCTGGCGCTGGAGATCAGTCGGGATCATGTAGCGCGGGCTTTGTCTAAAGATGAACCGCAACAACGGCGGATCTTCACCCAGTACCTTGTTCCAGTCAGGACGCGGTTTGTCGTTCTGGTCGATCCAGTGTTCGGGGTCGCTGTTGTAATCGAAGTCAATGGCAGTGTCGGTGGCCTTCGCGCCATAGCCGAGCTGTCCCACAATGTCCTTCGCCTTGTGAGTCAGAACGTCAGGCGACATATCCAGAGGAATACTGGTCATTGCGTCGCTTTTGCTGATCAGCAGCACGGCGGCAATCAGCCCAACGACGCACGCTGCAATGCACAGCAAAGCAGACTTCGGCTTCATGCCCTCGATCTGTCCGGCTGCTGCCACCATCTGCGGCGAAGGCGTCTCTCCCGCGGCGAGTGCCGCAGCCAGCGGATCTCCGCCCGGCAGTCCTGCTGCCACAGCCAGCGCGGTCGCCGGACGATTCGCCGGCTCTGTCTCAAGGCAGTGCAGGATCACCCGCTCCACCAGCGGGTCCATATCCTTCACAAAAGAAGAAGGCCTGCTGATCGTCCCTGCACTTCGCGAACGCATCAGCTCGCCCAGGTTCTCTGCACTGAATGCCCGTTTACCGGTAAAGACCTCATACAAGACCAGGCCCAGCGAGTAGATGTCGCTTCTCTCCGTAACTTCTTTCCCGGCAAGCTGCTCCGGCGCCATATAAGCCGGCGTTCCGCTGCGGACCTCGGCACCCTGCGCTTGATCCGTCAGTGCCGCCAGGCCGAAATCCGTGATGACCGCCTGCCCTCGCCCGTCCAGCATGATGTTCGCCGGCTTGAGGTCGCGATGCAGCACGCCCTTGGCGTGCGCCGCTGCCAGTCCTGCACACAACTGGCGCGCAATGTCGATGGCCTTGTCATGCGGCAGCCGGCCGATACGACGCAGCAGCGAAGCCAGATCTTCACCATCCACGTACTCCATGGTGAAAAATGTCTGGCCTTCTACTTCGCCCACGTCATAGACACGGCAAACATTGGGATGAGAAACCTTGCGCGAGATCCGAACTTCACTGCGGAACCGTTCCAGCAATCCGGCATCTTTGGCCGCCTCTTCCGGCAGAAACTTCAGCGCTACCGGCTGGCCAAGCGTGAGATCGTCCGCGCGGTACACCTCGCCCATTCCGCCTTTGCCCAGCAAGGCAACAATGCGGTACCGGTCGGCCAGCAACGCACCAGGCAAGAACCTGCCCGCATCAAGCAGCGCGCTGGAGGAACCCGGCCTTGCGGTTCGCGACGGCGGTTTTACGCTGCGGGCGGCTCCAGCACTTGCAGCGTGAACAGGCCTGTCCTCGAGGCTGAGCGCCGTTACGTCATCCGGAACCAGTGTTGGCGCTTCGCTGGCAGGCAGGTTCGAGCCACACGACGAACAGAATCGGGCGGAAGATTGCACTTCAGAGCCGCAGGAGTTACACCGGACCATGAGATCGCTTGCCTCAAAACAGCGGAATGCTATGCCGAAGTCTACGTCATTCAGCGCGAAATAGAAAACAGCCCGTGTTTGTACCTGACCGATTTGAGCGGATATCAACTCTCCCTTGCCCGGCTTATAATCTTTTCGGGCCTTCCCCGCCCCGGGTGGAGATTCGCATGATCTCGCTATCACACCGTTTCAAGCCGCTGATCCTCCGCAGGTTGCTCTTTCTTGTCCCCGCATCGCTCATCTGTATCTTTGCATTGGCTATTGGCTGCGGGACGATGGGCAATCAGCCATCGGCGCCCGGCCAGACAACCGCATTCGCTTTCGTCAGCAACTCCGGCTCGGCAACCGTTTCAGCTTTTGACATCAGCACCACAGGCAGACTCTCTACAATCGCTGGTTCTCCTTTCACTGCTGGCGCTGGCGCTGAATTCATGGCCTTTGACGCGGTGCACAAAGTGCTCTTCGTCAGCAATCAGAGTGCGAACTCCATCTCTGCGTTTTCTGTCGATACTGGCACCGGCATGCTGACAGCCGTCCCCGGTTCTCCATTCGCGACCGGCGCGCGGCCGACTGCTGTGGCCGTCGATGCAGCGAGCAGATTTCTCTTCGTCGCTAATCAGGCAGCCAATAGCATTGCTGTTTTCAACATCGCAACGAATGGTGCGCTCACCCAAATTGCGGGCTCGCCGTTCCCGGCCGCCAGTCCCTTTGGGTTGACTATCAACCCAGCCGGCACAATCCTGTACGCCAGCAACTTTCCCGACTCTTCCGTTTCCGACCTGAACACTGTCTCCGCGTTCTCTATTGCAACGAACGGCACTCTCGCTGCCATTTCAGGCTCGCCGTTCCCTGACGCCAACAGCGCGTTCGGCTTTGCCGCGGCAATAAATATCCTCGCCGATCCGAGCGGCAAATTTGTTTTCGCTGCTGATCACATGGCCGAAAATGTGGTCTCGTTCAATGTGAACTCTGCAAGCGGCGCTCTCAGCCCCATTTCTGCTCTTCCCACTCCAGCCGCCACCTGCAACACTTCCTGTCATCACAATCCGCTGCGCCTCGCCGTGGATCCGGCGGACAAATTCATTTACTGGACCAATGTCCAGGCCGGTACCGTCTCCACCTTTAACATCAACGGTGGCAATTTAGCTTTTGTTGCGGAGTCGCCGGTCGGGTCGCATCCTTTCGGGCTGGCGCTCGATCCTTCCGGACAATTCCTCTACGCCATCAACAAAGTAGACAACACCATCTCAGGATTTTCGGTGAATTCAACCAATGGCACGCTCTCTCCGCTTTCCGGTTTCCCTGTCGCCGAGGGCGCCAGCGCTCCCACGGATATCGTGATCGTGGGTAAAACCATGTAGTGCGAGGGATCGCTATCGCTACCGAATTCCTGCCGCCACCTTTCCCCGTCGCTCACCAGATAGAAAAAGAGTCCCGTTTGCCTGCAGGAACATCTCTGTGACACACTAAAGAGATTTGCATGAGCCAAAATTCCATCTGGAGAGCCAGCCGACCGATTTTGCTGTGGCGCTGGGCAGATGGCGGTTCTAAAGGACGCAATGGATTTTCGAATTCAGAGTGATTACAAGCCCAGGGGCGACCAGGGACGCGCCATTGACGAGCTTACCCGCGGTGTCTACGCCGGCGAAAAACACCAGGTATTGCTCGGCGTCACGGGCTCGGGCAAGACCTACACCATGGCCAAGATGATTGAACAGCTCAATCGTCCGGCCATTGTGCTGGCACACAACAAAACCCTTGCCGCGCAGCTTTATCACGAGTTCAAGCAGTTTTTCCCGGCCAACGCCGTTGAGTATTTCGTCTCCTACTACGATTACTATCAGCCCGAAGCCTACATTCCCGCCGGCGATGTCTACATCGAAAAAGAAGCCACCATCAATGACGAGCTCGACAAGTTGCGTCTCTCCGCCACACGCTCATTATTTGAGCGCCGAGATTGCGTCATTGTGGCTTCCGTAAGCTGCATATACGGACTGGGCTCGCCCGAGGCCTATTACGGCATGCTGTTGTTCCTGGAAAAGGGCCAGAAGATCCCGCGTCGCGACATCATCAGCAAACTTGTTGAGATTCTCTACGAACGCAATGATGTGGATTTCAAGCGCGGCACCTTCCGCGTGCGTGGCGACGTCATTGAGGTCTTCCCGACCTACGACGACAATGCCTACCGCATAGAGTTATTCGGCGACGAAGTAGACTCGCTCTCGCAGATTGATCCCCTTTTCGGAACCGTCAAGCAGAAGTACACGCGTCTGCCCATTTATCCCAAAAGCCACTACGTGATGTCACAGGCCACCAAGAGCCACGCCATTGACACTATCCTTGAAGAACTCGCCTGGTGGGAAAAGCAACTCGAGAAGGACGGCCGGCTGGTAGAGTCTCAGCGCGTCCATCAGCGCACGCGTTTCGATCTGGAGATGATTAAGTCCGTCGGCTACTGCCACGGCATTGAGAACTATTCCCGTCATTTTTCCGGACGGTTGCCCGGTGAACCGCCGCCCACGCTGCTCGATTATGTTCCTCGTGACTTCATGATGTTCATCGATGAATCGCACCAGACGGTTCCGCAGCTTCATGCCATGTGGCACGGCGATCGCTCGCGCAAGGAAAATTTGATCCAGTATGGCTTCCGGCTGCCTTCAGCGCTCGACAATCGCCCGCTCAAGTTTGAGGAATTTGAAGAGCGCGTCAACCAGGTGGTCTATGTTTCCGCCACGCCCGGCCCTTATGAGCTCACAAAGTCAGCCGGAGTTGTCGTGGAGCAGATCATTCGCCCCACGGGGCTGATTGATCCCGAGGTTGAAGTCCGTCCTGTGAAGGGCCAGATCGATGACCTGCTGCATGAGATTCGGGATCGCGTCAGCCGAGGCGAGCGCGTTCTGGTAACCACGCTCACCAAGCGTATGGCTGAAGATCTGGCCGAATACTACGCAGAGGTCGGCGTGCGCTGCCGCTACATGCACTCGGAAATTGAGACGCTTGAGCGCATCAAGCTCCTGCGCGATTTGCGCAAAGGGGAATATGACGTGCTGATCGGCATTAATCTTCTGCGTGAGGGCCTTGACCTGCCCGAAGTTTCACTCGTCGCCGTACTCGATGCTGACAAAGAAGGGTTCCTGCGTTCCGGCGGCTCTTTGATTCAGACCATAGGGCGCTGCGCCCGTAACGTGAACGGTCGCGCCATTCTCTATGCGGATCGCATGACAGATTCCATGCGACGTGCCATGGACGAAACCGATCGCCGCCGCGCCATCCAGCGCGCCTACAATCAGGAACACGGCATCATTCCTGAAACCATCATCCGCCCGGTAGCCATGTCCCTTGCCGGAATTGCAGAAGCCGATTACGTGGACTTAACAGAAGGGTCGGATGGCATTCCGGAGTTCAAGAATCAGGAAGAACTCGATTCCTACATAGCCAGGCTCGAGTCTGACATGCGTGAGGCGGCAAAACGATTCGAATTCGAGAAGGCGGCCAAACTTCGTGACTCCGTGCGCGAACTTCGAACCAAGGAATTCCTGTTTACCTAGAAGCCGTCGTAATGTCCTTGAGAATCGGCATCAGTTCAAGGTCGGTCGCACAGCCGTGCAGCCGAGAGAGGCATTTCGTATTGATCGCCTCAGGCAGATGATTGCGGATATCGGACTGATTAGCGAACTCGATTCTGGTACCCATCAGAATCCTGGTCGGGGGAATCAGTTTTTTGACGCACGGGCCCGGATCGCATGACAGCTTCATTACCTGGTTCAAAGAGAGCCCTGGCATTCCTCGCCGCCAGGCCCTGACCGAAACCTCATCCACGATTCCATCTCGGACTCTAACCATGGTGGTCAAAACCAGGGGACGCGCCAGGTGCAAACCGCTCAGCAAGTTATTACCCTCGATCATCCAATAGAGGCAATCCGCCTCAGAGCAGTGTCTATCCAGTTTCTGAAATTGGTGACGCTGCAAAAGCTCGGCTTCCGTTGTCTGTCCAACGGTCAATGAGTTGATCGCCGCGAGGTTTGCCGCTGCGGCCTTCGCTGGCGCGGCAATCAAATACATCACCAGACCTGCTCCTGTCAGGAGCAGGACGCATACCCCCGCAACAATGGAAACCATTTTGTTCATTCAATAACTCGAACGTCTGCTGTTCTCTGGATTCAGAACGAATTCGGGCACCATAACTTGCGATTGGAATGTGTAAACAAAAGCTGCGGCAGATCTTCGGCTGCCTCCTTCTAATTCGCTTTCCCGGCTGCAATGCATGCATCCAGAGCCTTGCGTGTTCCAACCGCCCATTCCACTAACGCATGATCTGATGTATGAATCTCCAACTGCATCCTGCCCGCGCCCCCGCCGATGTGGAACTCGTGAATAAGCGGATGCAGCACGGTAGTATCTACCTCCGGAACTTTGAACTTCAACTTGTGTAATTCCGCAAAGCGGGCCTGAATGGCAGGGCACGCCTGCTCCGTCAACTGCTGGCTCTTGATTTTGATTTTTGCGCGCATGGTCTGCGGGGTCTCAGAGCCGTCCGCGCGATGCATCTTCATCATCTGGTCGTAAATCGACGCTCCATCTGCCATGCGTATCTGAGCTGAGAGAAACTGCTTGCGTCCGTAGCCATTTTTGCTCGGCTCACGCCAGATCAGAAACGAATACTCCGGAACGTCGGTGTACTGGTCACGATGAGAACGATAGGAAACAAAAACATCGGACTTCAGGGGCAGAAGATCGTCCAGCATCTGCGGATAATGTTGACTCATCCAATCGAGATCAGCCTGCGAAGGAGCCAGGGACGACGATTGGCCCGACACGTGAGTCGCCAGGGCAATCGCAAGCATCACCCGCGCAATCGTTCGTCTCGCAATCATGAATTGAGCTATTTCTCGCCGCCCGGATTCTTTGACTTCTTATGGGTCGAAGCAGCTCCGTCCGGTTTGGTCTCAGGAGTACCCGTCATCTGCGCCAGGCGATGTTCCAGGTCAGGACGCTTCAAGGCCCCAACGCTCTTGCCCACCAACTTGCCGTCAGCAGCAAAGAACATCGTATCCGGCAATGATTCTCCCATACCTAGATCGGAAAGCGTTTCCAGCGTTGGACCCACCATCAAATTCAGGTTTCCGGCTTTGTGTTTCTCCAGAAACGGCTTCAATTTGGCTTTATCTGCCGGATCATCAATGGATGCAGCAATGATCACAATCTTGCCCTTGTAGCGCGATTGCATTTGCCCAAGCAGCGGCATCTCGCTGGCGCACGGGACACACCACGTCGCCCAGAAATTCAACAGCACCACCTTCCCTTTGTACTCTTCAATCTTATGGTGCCCGCCCTTGACGTCCTGGAGATCGATCTGGGGAGAGCTTTGGGCGTTGCTGAAAACACCGCTGGCAAAAACCCAGATCAAAAGGAATTTGAGAAACCGCATCATGCCTATATATACCACGCATTCATTAGCATTCTGTAGTCACAATGGCCCTAAGTCTTAACCCATTGGCAGCATCGTTTAAAATCAGCTGAACATTTTCTATGCTCGTAGCCTGCCTCTTTCTGATTGCGGTCGTAATCGGCGGAACACTGCTGACTTTTCTCTTCGACCGTAGCGCACCGTTCCCTGCGCGCCTGTGCACTGGCGGCATGATCGGCATGGCTGTCGCCTCTCTGGCGGGTTATTTGCTTGCCTGTTTGCTGGGTCTCGGCCCGGCATGTTTGTGGCTCTCCACAGCAATTCTCCTGTTGCCCGCTCTGCTGCTGTTGCGCTCGGACTTCAAACGGCAAGTCGCCAGCGAAATCGCGCGGGCCAGGCAGTCCGCGGTAGCCACACTTCGCAAGCCGGGCCGGAAACACATTGCCTGCATCATCTTTTATGTCGGACTCGCTGTCCTTCTGTGCACACTTTTTTCATTTTCTGTTTACCAGACACCCGACGGAATCTACACAGGCGTCACAAACAACTTGGGCGACCTCACCCTGCATCTTCAGGTCATCAACAGCTTCGTCCACGGTCAGAACTTCCCTCCTCAGGACCCCACCTTCGCCGGCGTGCGTTTTGCCTATCCTTTCTTATGTGACGTCTTTACCGCCATGCTCATCCATGCCGGCGCCGGAACAATCACCGCCATGTGGCTGCAGGGCGTCGTTTTGTCTCTGGCGCTTGCGGGGCTCCTACACTACTGGACCCTGCTCCTGACGCGGAGCCATCTTGCCGGTCTGATTGCAGTTGCGCTTGTTCTCTTCAGCGGCGGTCTGGGCTGGTCATGGATGTTTCTTGATCTCCACAACAGCGACCACGGTCTCATCCCGCTGCTCGGCCACCTGACCCACGATTACACCATCAACCTCGACGGGCTTTTTCGCTGGGGTAATTCGCTGACTACACTCTTCATACCCCAGCGCAGCATTCTGTTTGGAGTGCCGCTCGCCATCGTAATCTTCTGCCAGTGGTGGATCGTGGTCACCGGTTCACAGGAAAGCCCTTCCCGGAACGAATCCAGCAATCGCATGCTTGCGGCCGGAATCCTTGCCGGATTTCTCCCCCTGATCCACGCCCACACATATCTGGTAGTCATGGGAACGGGTGCATGCCTCGCCCTGATCTTCCGCAGAACCTGGCGGTCATGGTTTTGGTTTGTTGTTCCGGCAGTGCTGATTGCTCTGCCGCAGGTCTTGTGGCTTTCCGCCAGTGGAACAATCCATGCCGGCAGCTACATTGCCTGGCGCCCCGGATGGGACCACGGCAATCTGAACCCGCTGCAATTCTGGATGTTGAACCTGGGCTTCTTCCTGCCGGCGCTGCTGATTGCCCTTTTGTGGCGCGATCAGGAATTCTCAACACCCCGCCCTCTGCTCAAGTACTACTTGCCATTCCTGCTCTGGTTCATTGTGCCCAACCTGATTTCGCTCGCACCCTGGATCTGGGACAACATCAAAGTGCTCTTTTATTGGTATCTCGCTTCCGCGCCTCTGGTGGCGCTGCTGCTCGCCAGAGGCCTGCGGCAAAAGTCGCTCTGGCGCTGGATGACAGCCGCAGCTCTGGCAGGCATGCTGGCTTCCGGCGGGCTGGATATCCTGCGCGTGGTTACAGACGCATCACCGAACCGGGAATTCAGCAATGAAGACATCGCTGCCGCACAGGCGATCCTGGACCACACCGGCCCGCATGCAGTACTCATCAACGCTCCCACCTGGAACTCGGCAGTGTTTCTCACCGGCAGGCTGTCTCTGCTCGGGTACCCGGGATGGATCAGCTCTCGCGGATTGGATTACGCGAAACGCCAGAGTGACATCCAACAGATTTATGCGGGAGCCCCTCAGGCAGAAGAGTTGCTGGCGCAATATCATGTTCAATATGTAGTTGTTGGCCCTGCGGAACTTGCGTCGTTTCCCGTGAATGAGCAATTCTGGGGGCAGCAGGAAAAAATTGCCGAGACAGGTGGTTACCGTTTGTATCGGACCAGAGTTGCTGGAGAGAGGGCACGAAAATGAAAGTGGGAATTTTGACGGGTGGGGGCGATTGCCCGGGACTGAATGCTGTGATCCGCGCCATTGTTCGCAAAGGGATCTTCCATTACAACGATGAATTTATCGGTTTTCTGGAAGGCTGGCGTGGCGTGATGGAGGGCTTAACGCGCCCCCTCGACCTGGAAGCCGTGAAAGGCATCCTGCCCCAGGGCGGGACCATCCTGCGAACGTCGCGCACCAATCCCGCCAAAAAAGAAAACGGTTTGGAGCGCTGCATGCAGACGCTCAAACAAAATGGCGTCGATGCCCTGATCGCGCTGGGCGGGGACGATACTCAGTCCGTCTCGCTGAAGCTCTTCGACCGCGGAATCAAAGTAGTGGCAGTTCCCAAGACCATCGATAACGATCTGAGTGGAACAGACTTGTGCTTCGGCTTTGATACTGCGGTCAGCATCGCCACAGAGGCCATTGATCGTGTTCATACCACCGCCGAAGCGCATAACCGCGTGATCGTGGTCGAGGTCATGGGCCGCGACTCCGGCTGGATCGCCCTCTATAGCGGAGTGGCCGGCGGAGCGGACGTGATCCTCATCCCCGAGCAGCCATTCGATATCCGGGAAATCGCCGAGACTCTGAAGCAGCGCCACGATCGTGGACGAAATTTCAGCATCGTGGTAGTTGCGGAGGGCGCCAAGCTATCCGATCAGATGGTTGTGGAAGAGCGCAGAAAAACCGATGAATTCGGCCATGTCAGGCTGGGCGGCATCGGCACTTCTCTTGCCGCGGAAATTGAGAGCCGCACCGGCTTCGAAACCCGCGCAGTTGTTCTGGGCCACACGCAAAGGGGAGGCTCACCGACCGCCTTTGATCGGATGCTCGCCACACGTTATGGAATCGGCGCCATTGACCTGGTGCACGCGGGCAAATTCGGCAGTATGGTCGCCCTGAAAGGTAACGACATTACGTCTGTGCCCATCTCTGACGCAATCTCCCGAACTCGCTATGTCAGTCAGACATTGATCGACGTTGCCACTAGCCTGGCAGAGAAGCATGCAGAGCCGGTGTTGAAGGGCTGAACGAGCGAACATCCCAGCACCATTGAAGCCGCAGTACCGCTTTGCATGATCCGATACTCTGCTTTCAAGCGGCAAACCTGGTATTCCTCTAACGGCAAACCGGATGCCTGAGTTAAGATTTTGTCAGCATGTCTGCAGCTCCCGCAGAAATCAAAAAAAGAAGATCTGCGCCGGTAAAACCAGTGCGTCAGGTCAACGAGCCGCGTCCTGATCTGTTCGGCAAAGAAATCTGGGGACTTACTGCCTGGCAGTGGGCGGGCCTGATTATTCTGCTAGCGGCCGCGTTCCTCCGTCTCTTTGAACTCACGGAAAAGGTGCTGCACCATGACGAAGGCGTGAACGGGATGTTTATGGTCAACCTGTTCCGCACCGGCTACTACCATTACGATCCGGCAAATTACCACGGCCCTTCGCTCTACTACATTGGAGAGATCACTTCCACCATCGGCAGCCTCTTCCTTGGTAAAGGCGGCCTGAATACCTGGACCATTCGCCTGGTCACTGCCCTCTTTGGCATCGGCGTTGTGTGGCTGTGTTTATGCCTCAAACGAGAACTGGGCAAATTCGGATCGATTACGGCAGCAGCGCTGGCCGCCGTCTCCTCGGGATTCGTATTCTTCTCCCGCTACTTCATTCACGAGATTCTTTTTGTCTTCTTCACGCTCGGGGTGATTGTTGCGGTACTGCGCTACCGCAATACCAGGCGGCCTGTCTTCTTCATGCTGGCAGCCGCTTCTCTGGCGATGATGGGCACCACCAAGGAAACGTGGATCATCACACTCGCGGTCTGGCTGATTGCTATTCCGTGTACAAAGATTTGGCTGCGTTTCGCCAGGCGCGACGAGCCAGAAGATGAAATACCCACGAGCGATTCTGGAGGATGGACTCGGAACCAGCTTTATATCAATGCGGCTGTCCTCTTTCTTGCTATTTGGGTCCTGCTGTACTCATCTCTGTTTACTAATTTTCCCCAGGGCCTGATTGATTCCGTGCGAACTTACGGTTTCTGGTTCCAGACCAGCGGCAATGCCAACGTCTATTCCTGGACAAAATATTTCGAATGGCTTGGCAGAGCGGAATCGCCGGTCATGCTCCTCGGCGGATTTGGAGTCATCGTAGCCCTGGTTCAGGCACGGAACCGTTTCGCCGTCTTCACTGCCTTCTGGTCCATGGGAATTCTCTCAGCCTACTGCCTGGTGCCGTACAAAACGCCGTGGCTGGCGTTAAGCATTGTACTGCCCTTCGTTCTCATGGGCGGCTACGCTCTGGAACAGGTCTATGAACGATGGAACCAGCGCACTCTCGCACTCGCAGTCCTCGCATTAGCTGTGATAGGTGCGGCGTCGCAGGCGATTGATCTAAGCTTTAATCGCTACGATGATGAAAGTGAACCTTACAGCTATGCGCATACGCGTCGTGATTTCCTGAACCTGGTGAATGAGGTCGAGGCCATTGCCGCGGGCAATCCCGCGGGAAAAAACATCGGCATCACAATCATGTCTTCCGAACACTGGCCCTTACCCTGGTATCTCCGCGACTACCCCAACGCCGGATATTGGGGCAGGATTGTAGATACAAAAGAGCCCATCATCATCGCTCATGAAGACCAGAAAGCCGAAGTGGACCAGCGTTTCGGTGGCCAATATCGTGTCATCGGCGAATACGATTTGCGTCCCGGGAACAGGCTCGTGTTGTATCTGCGTAAAGACCTCCAACCCTGATTGTGGACGAATAGCCGAGGCAAGAATGTCTGAGGCAAGAATGTCAAACGCCGAATGGACTAAAGTCGACGAGTACTACCACAACTTATTGATCGGCAAAGATCCAGCTCTCGACCAGGCTCTTGCCGCCAGCCAGGCCGCAGGCTTGCCCTCAATCAACGTGGCTCCCAATCAGGGCAAGCTTTTGTTCCTGCTGGCGCGTGCTATGGGAGCAAAAGATATTCTGGAGATCGGAACGCTGGGCGGGTACAGCACCATTTGGCTGGCACGGGCTCTGCCCCGGGGTGGACGATTGATTACCCTGGAAGTCGATAACCGTCACGCCTCTGTGGCCGAATCCAACGTCAAACGAGCCGGCCTCGACCATGCAGTCGAGCTTCGTCTCGGCCGCGCGGTCGACAGCCTTGCCCGTCTAGTATCTGAAGGCGCCGGCCCGTTTGATCTGATCTTCATCGACGCCGACAAGCCCAGCTACAGCGAGTACTTCTCCTGGTCTCTCAAACTTTCCCGCCCGGGAACCATGATCATTGCGGACAATGTCGTAAGAAAAGGCGCGGTCGCCGATCCTGATAATCGTGACGAACTCGTGCTTGGGATCCGCCGCTTCAATGAAGCGGTTTCCCGGGAGCCGCGCGTTACCGCCACTGTGCTGCAGACCGTCGGGGTAAAGGGCTATGATGGCATCGTTCTCGCCCTGGTCACAGCTTAATTGCCGGTTTGATGTGATTCTTCTGCGATTCTAGCCACAATAGGGAAGCAGACGCCGGCATCTCCGGCAAGACTATAATTATTTTTTCCTATGTCATCATTCCTTCAGGACCTTCGCTTCGGCGCCCGCATGCTGCTCAAGAATCCCGGGTTTACCCTGGCTGCAATCATCACCCTGGCGATCGGCATCGGCGCAAACACATCTATTTTCACCGTGACCAATGCCCTGCTGCTGCGGCCGTTTCCCTACCAGGACCCGCAGCAACTGGTAAACATCAGCGTGAGGGACAAGACCACGGATCGCGGCGTCACTCTCTTGCGTTATGAGACGCTGCGTGACCAGAGCAAGTCGTTCCAGTCACTGGCTGTGTACACCAATGACAATTCGAACGTGACTGGCCATGGAGAGCCGCTGCAGGTGCTGATAACGCGTGTCTCGGGGAATTTTTTTTCCGTGCTGGGTGTTCAACCGCAGCTTGGACGGGCGTTTTCTGACGACGAAGCCAAACCTGAAGGCAAGCCGGTGGCAATGCTCAGCAATGCTTTCTGGCACACGCGGTTCGGCGGCGATCGCAGTATTATTGGTCAAACCATCACGCTCGACACTACTCCGTACACGATCATTGGCGTTCTGCCTGCCGATGTTCAATTTCCCTTCGTAGGCCCGTCGGATGTCTGGATACCGCGTTATTTTGAATTCTCGCTTATGTCGCCGGAACGGCTGCGCATGGGGGTTGGCTACCTCAGCATCATCGCGCGCTTGCGGCCGGGTGTCACGTTCTCACAGGCTGATGCCGAACTTGCTGTGCTCAACCAGCAGTACAAACAACAGAATCCCAAGTTTCCTGATGCGGATCCCAGCATCGTGATGTCGGCGGACCCTCTCCGGGATGCCGTTGTTGCCGACGCCCGCACAAAAGTGCTCATTCTTTCCGGTGCGGTGGCGCTCGTTCTGTTGATTGCCTGTGGCAATGTCGCCAGCCTGTTGCTATCGCGCGCGCTTGCCCGCAGAAAGGAGATTGCCGTCAGAACAGCTTTAGGCGCGCGGCGCAGTGTCGTAGTTCGCCAGTTGCTTACAGAAAGCGTCTTGCTGGCCGTAATTGCCGGTGCACTCGGGCTGGGCTTGAGTTGGATTGCCACCCACGCTCTGGTGACCTGGGGCGCAAGCCAGCTACCTGCAGGCATTCCCATCGGTATTGATCCTCCGGTTCTGGTGTTCACGCTTGTTGTTTCCGTGCTTACCGGAATCATTTTCGGCATGTTCCCCGCTCTGCAGCTTTCGCGCGTCGACCTGAATTCAACCCTTCGCGATGAAGGGCGTGGCACCTCCTCAGGACACGCACGCGGGCAGGCAAAGAATGTTCTCGTCGTCGCGCAGGTCGCTCTGTCTCTGTTGCTCCTCATCGCAGCCGGGCTGCTTTTGCACAGCTTCTCCCGTTTGCTGAACGTTGATCCTGGTTTCGATGCCAGCAACGTCCTCACCATGAACCTTTCACTGCCCACAGTGAAGTACTCAACACCCGATCAGCAAACCGCATTTTTTGACGAGATATTACGCCGCGTGTCCGCTCTCCCTGGCGTTCGCAAGGCCGCGATTTCAGCCGCTCTTCCGCTGACGTTTAAACGAATCACGCCGGTGCTTCCCGAGGGCCAGGCTGAGGTTCCGCTGGCCGAGCGGCCGTTCATCGATATTGAAGCCATCAGCCCGGATTGGTTCCAGACCATGCGCGTCCCTCTCCATGCGGGAAGAGAATTTACGCAGGCAGACAATCGACAGGCTCCCAGGGTCCTGATCGTGAATGAGACGTTCGCACGCCGATTCTGGCCAAACCAGAATCCTGTTGGCAAGACCATCATTATGGGCCGAGGTCCGCAGCCTTCCGAAGTGGTTGGGGTGGCTGCCGATGTGAAAAACAACGGCCTGGCTAAGGATACCCAGGCGCAGCTGTATTTCCCCTTCGCTCAAATTCCCTGGGGCAACATGAATTTGTTGATCCGCACCTCAGTGACGCCCCAGAGCCTCGTACAGGCAGTGCGGGCACAAATTTCCTCCGTCGACGCCGATCAACCCATCACCAACATCCAGACGGTTGATCAACTCATGGACAACGTTCGCACTCAGCCCAGAGGCATCATGCTGCTTCTCGGCGCCATGTCCATCACAGCGCTGGTAATCTCTATCATCGGTATATACGGCGTCATGGCCTATTCGGTGGCCCAGCGCCGCCAGGAACTGGGCATCAGGCTGGCCCTTGGCGCGAAACGTTCCGATATCCAGAGACTGGTAGTTCGCCAGGGTATGGTGCTGGCAATTTCCGGCATAGTGATCGGACTGGGTGCGGCCCTGCTCCTCACCCGCCTCATGTCCAGTTTGCTATACAAGGTGGGGCAATATGATCTGCCAACGTTCGTTGTGGCGCCACTGGTGTTTCTCGGCATAGCTCTGCTGGCCAGTTATCTGCCCGCACGCCGCGCCACACAAGTCCACCCAACTGAAGCGCTGCGGAGCAGCTAAGAGCGAGCCAACGCATCACCGCCTCATTACTGGTGATCCAGGATCAGGAGTTTGTGACTTGAATCACAGACACGCTGGTACTACGAAATAAAATCTCTTATTGCCTTACCGAAAAGGCTTTTTTCGCTGCGTTTAGCCGCTGAATATGCCACTAAACAAGCGTCGGGAGGTTGGAAACTCTTCTGAGTTTGGAGTATAAAGAAGAGTTGGCCACAGAGACGGACCCGCAGCATAACAAGCAGAAAAACGGAAAAAGAGTATGTCCACAACCACAGTTACGCCCAAGGGATTAGAAGGTATTGTCGCCGCATCCTCCTCCATCTGTTACATCGATGGAGACGCCGGAGTTCTGGCTTACCGCGGCATTGATATTCACGAACTTGCTGATAAATCGACATTTGAAGAGACCTGCTATCTCCTGTGGCGAGGCAAACTGCCAACCCGCTCTGAGCTTAACGATCTCAGAAGCAGTCTTGCAGCCGAGCGGAAACTCCCTGCCCCTGTGATTGAGCTGATTCGCAGCTTCCCCAAAAGCGCGATTCCCATGGAAGTTCTGAGGACAGCGGTGTCCGCTCTCTCCGCCTACGATTCCGAAGCAGAGAAGATGGACCACGACACCAACGTCCGCAAAGCGATCCGCCTGACTTCGCAGATCGCCATGATCGTGGCCGCCTATGACCGCATTCGCAAGGGTAAGAACGTGATTGAACCGGACAAGTCTCTCTCTCACGCCGCGAATTTCCTTCTGTTGCTCAACGGCGAGAAGCCGACACCAACCGCCGAAAAAGCTCTGGACGTCGCCTTAATTCTGCATGCCGATCACGAACTGAACGCCTCGACTTTTGCCGCACGCGTGATCGCTGCTACCTTGTCTGACATGCATTCGGCCATCACCGGCGCCATCGGCGCGCTGAAAGGCCCGCTCCATGGCGGAGCCAATGAAGCCGTTATGCGCATGCTGTTTGAAATCGACAAGAAAGGCGAGAACCCCGTCGATCATGTGAAAAGCATGCTCGCCAACAAGAAGAAGGTATCCGGATTTGGTCACCGCGTCTATCACACGGAAGATCCGCGGGCCACGCACCTGCGCAAAATGTCCCACGACCTGGGCCAGGATGCCAATCCCAAGTGGTATGACATGTCTGCGTCCATCGAGAAGTACATCAAGACCGAAAAGCAGCTGAATGCCAACGTGGACTTCTACTCGGCTTCAACTTACACAACGCTAGGTCTTGACGTGGATCTGTTTACCCCCGTCTTTGCTCTTTCCCGCATCAGCGGCTGGGCAGCGCACGTGATCGAACAGCTCGATGACAACCGCCTGATCCGCCCCCGCGCCGATTACATCGGACCGCGTTATCCCAATCGTTACATTCCGATTGACCAGCGCTAAATATTCAAAGCTTCATCATTCAGCCCCTGACCAAAAATCAGGGGCTGAATGGTTTTGCGGCCCGATGGCGCGCACATCGTCCCGAGACAAACCAGCGTAAAATAGAGGTATGCGCCGGGTTTACCTCGATAACAATGCCACCACGCCGGTACTGGCCGAAGTGTTTGAGGCCATGAAGCCGTTCTATCTGGAACGGTTTGGCAATGCCTCCTCCATTCACCATTTTGGACAACACGCCCGGGCAGCGGTGGAAAAGGCCCGGACTTCTGTTGCGGCGCTTTTGAATGCCCGACCAGCAGAAATTATCTTCACCGGCGGCGGAACGGAAGGCGACAACACAGCAATCTTCGGCCTCGTGACCAAAGGCGATCACATCGTCACTTCCGCAATCGAGCACCACGCGGTGCTGAATACCTGCAAACGGCTGGAGCAGATGGGATGTGAAGTCACCTACGTCCCCGTGAACGAGCGCGGCGAAATCGATCCCGATGAAATTCGCAAAGCCCTACGGCCGAATACCCGTCTGATCAGCGTGATGATGGCGAACAACGAAACTGGTGTTCTCCAGCCGGTGGAAGAAATCGGCAGGATCGCACGCGAAGAAGACGTCTTCTTTCACACGGACGCGGTCCAGGCAGCCGGTAAAGTTCCCATCGACGTAGAAAAGATCGGTTGCGATGTGCTTTCTATTTCCGGACACAAGATCCACGCCCCCCAGGGCACCGGCGCAATGTACATCCGCAAAGGCACGCTGATTCAGCCGCTGATCTATGGCGGAAGCCATGAACGCCAGCGGCGAGCGGGAACGGAAAATCTTCCCGGCATCGTCGGACTTGGAAAAGCCGCGGAGCTCGCCGCAGACTG
>Ga0134125_10002841_pt1 | contig 20336 bp, 19 predicted proteins | sample KB31751_FD_96464 | JGI IMG/M metagenome (GOLD analysis project Ga0134125, IMG submission 96464) | Terrestrial soil microbial communities with excess Nitrogen fertilizer from Kellogg Biological Station, Michigan, USA - KB3-175-1 | ecosystem: Environmental > Terrestrial > Soil > Unclassified ... | reverse complement strand
AGGACGGTGACAAGATCTGGGCCTTCTTCCTGTCCTGGATCCCCCGCAGCCACTTGGCCCAGTGGCAGGCCAGCGGGGACCGCACCCAGAGCACGCTCGGCGGCTACGTCCGCGGCACGGCAATAGTCGCCCTGGTCGATGCCAGCGGCATCGGGGTCGCCCTGTGGATCCTGAACGTGCCACTGGCCCTGCCGCTGGCCGCCATCGTCTTCATCAGCGCCTTCATCCCCATCGTCGGTGCGACCTTCGCCGGCATCCTGGCCACCCTCGTGGCCCTCGTGGCCAACGGTCCGGTGGTGGCCCTGATCGTGCTTGGCGTCGTGGTCCTGGTGAACCAACTAGAAGGCAACTTCCTGCAGCCGGTCGTCATGGGCCAGGCTCTGCACCTGCATGCCCTGGTCATCCTGCTGGCCCTGACCATCGGCACCGTGCTCAGCGGCATCGTCGGCGCCGTGCTCTCCGTACCGCTGACCGCCGTGGGGTGGGCGGTCATCAAAATCTGGAGCGGGCGCGATCCCGCGGCCGTCCGCGCGCACAAGCTGGAAGCCGGCCACAGCGAGCAGTAGAGCTGGGATGCCGGGCAAACGCCCACCGTGCGTACAGCTTGCACAAAGCTTCGGGCCCTAGTGTCTTAAACACCTCATCAAGGTGCGAGTGATGAAAAAGAGGCCCCAGTCTTCCCCCAGACTGGGGCCTTCATCATGTCCGGCTCCTACACCTCGGCGAAGATCCCGCCATCCTCCGCGAGGATCAGCTCCAGCAGCCTGGCGACCGACCGGTTCCCGTTGGACTCGTTCCACGCCAGATGGAGGTTCGCGTGGTTGAGCTGGGCCAACCCAGCGGGCCCGTTGAGTTCCTCGAACGCGACCTCCTTCGGCGCCCAACGCATCGTCGATGCAGGCACGAGGCTTATGCCCAATCCAGCGGCCACGAAGGCCAGGAGCGCCGGGATCTGGCTGGCGAATTGGGTGACGTTGGCCCGCGCTCCAGCGCTGTCGAAGAGCCGCAGGACCAAGTCGTGAAAGTAGCGGGCCTCCGCAGTGGAATACATCATCAAGGGCAGGGAATCCAGTTCACGGATCATGACGCCCCTACCGGTGGCGAGTTCGTGGCCAACCGGAAACGCCGCCACCATGCGGTCGTCCAGGACCCGCCGGTCCACGATGCCGGCACGCGAAACCACTGGGCGCAACAGGCCGAGATCGATGGAGCCGTTCGAGAGCATGTCCAACTGATCGGTGGAGACCGCTTCGCGCAAGACGAGCGACACCCCGGGAAGTTGTTCCTTCACCAACCTCAAAATCGGCGGCAGCCCGGTCTGGCCCGCGATGGCCGTGTAGCCGATGATGATGGAACCGGCATCCCCGGTGGCGACCCGGCGCACATCGAGGTCGGTCTTCGTGCACAGGTCAAGGATCCGGCGGGCCGCGGGGAGCAGCGTCTGGCCTGCCTCGGTCAATTCGACGCGGCGGCTGCTGCGTTCGAACAGGCGGGCATCCAGTTCGCGTTCCAGCATCTGGATCTGGCGGCTCAGTGGTGGCTGCGTCATGTTCAGCCGCAGCGCGGCCGTACCGAAGTGGAGCTCCTCGGCCACGGCGACGAAGGATTCCAGTTGGACCAGCGAAAACATCGATTCACTCCTTGCATTCTCTAGTGCAGATCTTAGCTTGGACAGGCATCGATTGTGGGACCTACCGTTGGAAAAGGCACCCTGCCGGACCGAAAGGAACGCATGTCTTCCCCCATCCCCACCACCTCACCGGCTGTCCCAGTCCCGTCCCCCGACCTGGATCGTGTCAGCGTCACCTCGGTCGACATCACGCCCGTGGCCTTCGCCGACCCTCCGCTGCTGAACACCGTCGGCGTCCACGAACCCTTCGCGCTGCGGGCCATCGTCCAGGTCCACACCGATGCCGGAACCACGGGCCTCGGCGAGACGTACGGCGATGCGGCACACCTGGTACGGCTGCGGTTGGCAGCCGACGCCGTGCTCGGGTCCGACCCGTTCAACATCAATGCCCTGCGCGCCCTCATCACCCGCGCACTGGACGGCGACGCCAGCCGTGGTGGGCACGGCATGAGTGGCATGGTCACCGGTTCCTCCACCGCCGACCGCGTCCTGTCGGCGTTCGACGTGGCCGCCCTGGACATCCAAGGCCGGCTGCTGGGCGTCCCCGTGAGCGACCTGCTAGGTGGCGCCGTGCGCGCATCCGTTCCGTTCAGCGGCTACCTGTTCTACAAGTGGGCCGGCCACCCCGGGGCCCCCGCCGATGCGTGGGGCGAGGCGCTGGACGCAGCGGGCATCGTGAGCCAGGCCGGCCGCATGGTCCGGGACTACGGGTTCACGGCGCTCAAGCTCAAGGGCGGCGTCTTCCCGCCAGACGAGGAGGCGGGGGCCATCGAGGCACTGCACTCCGAATTCCCCGGGGTGGCCCTCCGCATCGATCCCAACGGCGCCTGGAATGTCCCCACCTCGGTCGCGATGGCCCACCGTTTGGAATCCCACCTCGAATACCTCGAGGATCCCACCACAGGGCTCGAAGCCATGGCCGAGGTACGACGCCAGACGCGGCTCCCGTTGGCGACCAACATGTGCGTCGTCAGTTTCGCCGACATCCCGCCGGCCATAGCCGCCGGGTCGGTCGACATCGTGCTCTCCGACCACCATTTCTGGGGCGGACTTCGACGGTCGCAGACGCTCGCTGGTTTGGCCGAGACGTTTGGGCTGGGGCTGTCCATGCATTCGAATTCGCACTTGGGAATCAGCCTGGCCGCAATGGTCCACCTGGCTGCGGCGACCCCGAACCTCGACTACGCCTGCGACACCCACTGGCCGTGGAAGAACCCGGAGGACGACGTCGTCGTGCCCGGCGTCCTGGCGTTCCGCGACGGTGCCGTCGCCGTTCCCACCACGCCGGGGCTCGGCATCGATGTGGATCCCGAGGCGCTCGAGCGCCTCCACCGCCAATACCTGGACTGCGGCATCCGCGAACGCGACGACACCGGCTACATGCGGCGGGTACATCCGAACTATGAACTGAAGGCACCGCGGTGGTGACCGGCACCGCACGCCGGCTGCGGGTGCTGGTCACGGACCCGATCATCGAACGCTTTGCCGTGCATCTGCTCGACGGCGCACCCCGCCACGAGTGGACCTTCCTGACCGATCCGCAGGACGAGCGGCTTCCCGCGGCACTGGCGGGCTGCGATGTGCTGGTCTGTGCCCGCCTGTCCGCCGAGGCGGCGGTCGGATGCGGCGCCTCCCTGGTCCAGGTGACGGGCGCCGGCCTGGACCGGGTCGCCGTCGACTCGCTGCCCCCGGGGGTGCTGGTGGCCAACACGTTCCACCATGCCCGGCCCATCGCCGAGCACGTGATGATGTCGGTCCTGGCCCTGGAACGGCGCCTGGTGCCCACCGACGCCGCCCTGCGCCGCGGGCAATGGAGGAACCTGGCGGCCGATTCGGCTGTTCCAGCACACCGGACGCTCGATGCGCTGACGCTGGGCACGATCGGCCTGGGGGGCATCGGCGCCGAAACGATCCGCCTGGCCTCGGCCTGGGGCATGGACACGGTGGCGGTGCGGACCGACCCCTCGGCCCCCTTGCCCGCCGGGGTCGCACCACGGTGGGTGGGCGGTGCCCTGGACCTGCCACGCCTGCTGGAGGAATCCGACGTCGTGGTCGTGACCGTTCCCCTCACGGAGGCGACCCGGGGCCTGATCGGAGCGCGCGAGCTGGACGCAATGCGCCCCGACGCGCTGCTGGTCAACGTCGCCCGGGGCCCCGTCGTCGACCAGCGGGCGCTCTACGCCGCCCTGGCGGCACCGGCCGCTACCGGTCGGGGCATCGGCGGGGCGGCCCTCGACGTGTGGTGGGGGGCGCCGGAACCGGGGCGGACGCCGCCGGCCGACCTCGACTTCACGGCGTTGCCGAATGTCGTGGTGACCCCGCACTATTCCGGGCACGCGACCGCGACGTTCGTGGGAAGAGCGGCGGACATCGCCGCCAATGTCGAGGCACTCGCCCACGGCAGGGCGCTGAGACACGTGGTGCGCGGGGATTCGCCGTCGCCCAGGGTTCCCGCCTAGACTGCCGACGGCGGGCCCCTCCCGCCGCAGGCGTCGAGGAGGACCGATGAGCACCACACCCCAGGGGCCGGCATCGGACGCCGACATCCCGGCCTTCCTGCGGGACCTGGGCCTTCCCGGGTTGGCCGACATCCATGTCCACTTCCTCCCCGAACCGATGTTGCGCAAAGTCTGGGACTACTTCGACGCGGCCGAGCAGAACTACGGCAGGGCGTGGCCGATCCATTACCGCACGGACGAGCAGACACGCTTGCAGTCCTTGCGCGCTGTCGGGCTCCAAGCAATCCCGGCCCTGTCCTATGCGCACAAGCCGGGCATGGCGGCCTGGCTGAACGACTGGAGTCGCGGGTTCGCCGCCCGGGTTCCGGGCGGGGTGCATTGCGCGACGTTTTTCCCGGAGGCCGGCGTCGGCGAGCAGGTCCGCGAGGAGGTCGCGCGCGGTGCCCGGCTGTTCAAGGTCCACGTGAAGGTCGGGGGCTTTTCCCCCGCCGATCCACGGCTCGACGACGCCTGGCAGGCCCTCGAGGAGGCCCAGGTCCCGGTGGTGATCCACGCCGGGTCCGCCCCCAGCAGCGGGGAATTCACGGGGCCGGTCCCGGTGCACCGGCTGCTGGAGCGCCACCCTCGGTTGGTGCTGGTCATCGCTCATATGGGCATGCCCGAATACGAGGCGTTCGCCGACGTGGCCGACATCTACCCCGGGGTCCACCTGGACACGACCATGGTCGGCACCGACTTCACCAACGAGTTCGCCCCGATGCCACAGGGGTACGTCGAGCGGCTGCCGGGGCTGCGCGATCGGATCGTCCTGGGCTCCGATTTCCCCAACATCCCCTATCCGTATGCCCACCAACTGCAGGCCCTGGCCCGGCTGGGTCTGGGCGACGACTGGTTGCGGGCCGTGTTGTGGGACAACGGCGCCAGGCTGCTGGACCTTCCCCCGCGGTAGTGTGGCGGCACGAGTCGTGGTGTATGCCGGAGCGGCGCGGGACCCGGCCGGCGCCGCCCGGTTTGGCTTCCGAGAACCGTCTGTCAGGCACCGGCCAGCAGCCGGACCGCCAACAGGACGGCCCCACCGGCGGAGACGGCCAATCCGAGAACGCGCAGCCGTGCCGCATCGAGCAGCCGGTTGAACAGACGGGACAGGGCCACCCCGGCCAGCACGAACGGCACCAGCGATGCGAAGGCCGCCAGGGATCCCGTGGACACGGCGCCGGCTGAAGCCAGCAGAAGCAGCGAGGCCGCGGATCCCACGAGGAAGAAGGCGCTCATGGTCCCGCGCAGCCGGGCCGGTTCCTGGCCCTGCCAGACGATCGCCATCGGCGCCCCGCCGATGGAAGTGGAGGTCCCCATGATCCCCGACAAAGCGCCGGCCCCGATGAGGAGGGGGCGCGACGGAGCCGGCCGCCAGCCCAGGAAGGCGGACCCGATGCCCAGCAGGACGCTCAGGGCGACCACCCAGGACAACGCGGTGGTCGAGATCGCCACCACCATCCAGGCGCCAATGGCCGAGCCGGGGATGCGGCCGGCCAGCGCCCAACCGGCGCCGCGAAGGTCGAGTTCGGAGCGCTCACGGATGGTCACCACGGAGGTGATGACCAACGCCGAACAGACCACGAGGGACGGAAGCAGGTCGGGACGGACCAGGGCGATGACCGGGGCCGCGACCAGTCCCGCCCCGAAACCGATCGAGCCCTGAAGTCCCGATCCCACCAGCAGGGCGAGCGCCAGGACCAGGTACTCCCCCGGGCTCACGCCGTGGTGGCACCGGCAGCCAACCCGGCCTCCGCCCGGTCGGCCAGCGGGAAGTGGCACTCGGCGGCGTGCCCGGACGGCGCGCCGATCGAGGGCAGGGGAAGGGCCACCCGTCCCGCTTCGGCGGCCGTCACCCGGGGAGGCGCCTGTTCGGCGCAGATGTCCTGCGCCTTCCAGCAGCGGGTGCGGAAACGGCATCCCGAGGGCGGGTCCAGCGGTGAGGGAAGCTCTCCGCGCAGGACGATCCGCTCGGCGGGCCGGGTCGCCGGGTCCAGTCGCGGCGATGCCGACATCAGTGACGCGGTGTAGGGGTGCAGCGGCCTCTCGAACACGTCCTCGGTGGCACCGGTCTCGATGACGCGGCCGAGGTACATGACGGCGACCCGGTCGGTCACGTGGCGGACGACGGAAAGGTCATGCGAGATGAACAGATAGCTGACGCCGAGCTTCTGCTGTAGGTCATTGAGCAGGTTCAGCACCTGTGCCTGGACGGAGAGGTCGAGCGCCGAAACCGGCTCGTCGAGGATGATTAGGTCGGGGTTCAGCGCCAGCGCCCGCGCGATGCCGATGCGCTGCCGCTGCCCGCCGGAGAATTCCTGCGGCGATTTGCGGGCGTCCGAGGGCCGCAGTCCGACAAGCTGGAGCAGCTCGTTCAGCCGGGCCTCGCGCTCGCGGGGCGTCTTGTACAGTCCCCGGTGGGTGGCCCACGGTTCGGAGATGATCTGTCCGGCGGTCATCCGCGCGTTGAGCGACGCGAAGGGGTCCTGGAAGACCATTTGCACGCGCCGCCGCCAGGACAGCAGGTCCTTCCCGCGCAGGGCGAACGGATCGCGGCCTTCGAAGTCCACGGTTCCGGAATCAGGTTTCTCCAGCAGCATGAGCGTGCGGGCGAGCGTCGACTTGCCGCAGCCGGATTCCCCGACCAGCCCCAGGGTCTCCCCTCGGCCGATCGACAGGCTCACCCCGTCCAGCGCGGTCAGCCGGTTGTTGCCCGAAGCGCTGCGGGCGACCTGGAAGGTCTTGGTGACGTCGGTGACGCGCAGGGCGGCGTCCTCGGGGTCGGCTCCGTGGTTGAGCGGGGTGTTCATGGTCGTGTCTCCTGGAGGGTCGTGCTGTCCTGGACCTGGGCGGCGAAGTGGCAGGCGGCCTGCTGGCCGGGCGCCACCTCGCGCAGGGCCGGGCGTTCTGCCCTGCAGATGGCGCTGGCCAGGGGGCACCGGTCCTGGTACACACATCCGGTGGGAATGTCCTTGAGCTCTGGTGGACTGCCGGCAATCGAGGAGAGCTGAGCGCCGCGTTCGGCGTTGACGGGGACCGAATCCAGCAGGCCGCGCGTGTACGGGTGGGCCGGCCGGGCGAAGACCTGGTCGACGGGGCCGGTTTCGGCCACCGTTCCGGCGTACATGACGGTCACCGCATCCGCTTCCTCCGCCACGACGGCCAGGTCATGGGTGATGAGCACGACGGCCATCTCCTCCTCGGTGCGCAGCCGGCGCAACAGTTCCATGATCTGGGCCTGCACCGTGACATCGAGCGCGGTGGTGGGCTCATCGGCGATCAGCAGGCGCGGGCCCAGGGCCACCGCCATGGCGATGAGGATGCGCTGGCGCATTCCACCGGAGAACTGGTGGGGGTAGGCGTCGACACGGGACTCCGGCTCGGGGATGCCCACGCGGCCCATCAGCGCGATGGCCTCGGAGCGGGCCTGGCGGCGGTTCATGCCACGGTGGATCCTGAACGACTCGCCGATCTGCACGCCGACAGGGTAGACGGGATTCAGCGCGGTCAGTGCGTCCTGGAAGACGATGCCAAGTTCGGTGCCGGCGATTTTGAGACGGTCGCGTTCGGCCATGCCGGCCAGTTCGCGGCCGTTGAGCCGGATCGTGCCGCCAGCGACGTGCGCGATGGGGTCCAGCAGGCCGGCCACGGCCTTGGCCGTCATCGATTTGCCGCATCCGGATTCGCCCAACAGGGCCATGGTCTGGCCCGCGTAGGCGGCGAACCCGGCGCCGGAGACAGCGCGGACGGTGCCCTGTGGCGTCCTGATGTCGACGTTGAGTCCGTCGACTTCCAGGACCGTCTGGCGCCCGTCGCCGGTGGTGTGGTCGGTGTGCGGAAGGGCGGTCATCGTCACTTCGACTCCTTCGTCCGGATGGTCGTGATGAGCTTCTTGCGCCCGGGCAGGGCCAGCCGCCACCGCTGCGCGGGGTCGGTGGCGATGCGCAGCCAGGCGGCGAGCATGTTTGCGGCGATGGCGGTGACCACGATCGCGACGCCGGGGAAGATCGAGAGCCACCAGGCGGTCTGCAGGTACTGCCGTCCCTGGGCGACCAGCAGGCCCCAGCTGATGTCCGGGGGTTGGATGCCGATGCCCAGGAAGCTCAGGGAGGACTCGGCGAGCATCACGTAGCAGAACTCCAGTGTGGCCAACGTCAGCAGGGTCGGGGTGACGATGGGGATGACGTGGCGGCCGATGATCGCATTCGGCCTGGTCCCGAAGGTCCGGGCTGCGTCGACGAACGTCCGCGACTGCAGCTCCGCGGATTCGGCCCGGGCGGTGCGCAGGTAGATGGGGATGCGGGTGATGGCCAGGATCAGCACGATGTTGGCGATCGAGGGACTGAAGACGTAGAGCACGACGACGGCCAGCAGCAGCGAGGGGAAGGACATGATGATGTCGGCGATGCGCATGGACGCCGTCTCGCGGATTCCCCGGTGGTAGCCGGCCCAGACGCCCCACAGCGAGCCGACGACCAGGGAGGCCGCAACGGCGGGCACGGCCACGAGCAGGGTGGTGCGGGTGGCCACGACCAGCCGGGCCAGCTCGGAGCGGCCGAGCGAGTCCGAGCCCAGTAGGTACTCCCACCCGTTGTCGGGGTTGAACGGTGCCTTGTTGGCGAACATCAGGTTCTGCTTGGTCGCCAGGTCACCCATGAGGGCGGGACCGAAGGCCGCAGTGGCCAGCACCAGCAGGAGGATGACGGCCCCGGTGGTGGCGAACTTGTCGCGCAGCAGCAGCCCGAACATGCTGGGGCTGTTGGAACGGTTGGTTCCGGGCTTCGCAGGGGGTGGAGGCAGGTGGGGGGCACCGGCGTCGTGCAGGGGTTCTGTGCTCATGGTGCGTTCCTCCTAGGGCCGTGCCGCGCCGGCCAGCGCGGTCGGGGCGTCGGCGGGCGGGGTGGTGGCCGGCGGTGTCTCGGTGCGGCGCGCCCGTCGGCGGCCGGCGGCGGCGGGGCGCACGCGCGGGTCCAGCAGGGCGTAGAGCAGGTCGATGACGATGTTCAGGGTGAAGATGGCGATCGCCGTGAGCAGGACGCAGGCCTGCAGGACGGCGAAGTCGCGCTGCAGGATCGAGTCGATCATCAACTTGCCGATGCCCGGCCACCCGAAGATGGTCTCGACCACCACGGCCCCGTTGACCAGGCCGACCGTCAGGTCACCGGCAACCGTCAGGGCCGGTGCTGCGGCGTTGCGCAGCGCGTGGTGGGTGATGACCCGGCGCTGGCCGGAGCCTTTGCTGCGGGCCAGCCGGATGTAGGGCTCGGACAGCGCCGAGACCATGGCCCCGCGGACCACCTGCACCAGGGCGCCGAAGGGCCGCATCAGCAGGGTTGCGATCGGCAGGATCCACGAGGCGGAGGTCTCCACGCCGGAGGTGGGAACCCATCCGAGCGTGATCGCGAAGACCAGGATCCCGACGATGGCCAGCCAGAAGTCGGGGATCGACGCGGCGGCCATCGAGAAGAAGCTGGCGATCCGGTCGATGATGCCGTTGGGCTTCAGCGCGGCCCAGCTGCCGACGACGACGGCCAGAAGAATCGCAAGCGCCATGGTCACGCCGGCGAGTTGGAGGGTGGCGGGGAAGGCGCGCAGGGCCATGGCCCCGGCCGCCTCCCCCGTCCGCAACGAGGTGCCGAAGTCCAGATGCAGGACGCCGCCGAAGTAGTTGCCCATCTGCACCAGCAGCGGCTGGTCCAGCCCGTTGCGGGTGATGAATTCGGCGCGCATTTCCGGGGTGGCACTCAGCGGCAGGTACAGCGCCGCCGGGTTCCCGGTCATGCGGGCCAGGGCGAAGACCCCGACCACGACGACCACCAGCGGCAGGGCACTGGAGATGATCCGTTTCCTGAGATACGTCAGCATGAGTGGCTCGTTCCCTCCTCGATGATGTCCGGGCTACTTCGCCGGGGTGACCTCGGCCAGCCGCAGCTCGTCGCCGGTGGACGAGTTCGGCTCGTAGTTGACCGACTTCGACTTGCCGATCATGCCGGTCTGGTGGGCGATGTGCGCGAACTGGACGACCTTCTCGTTCTGGTAGGCGAAGACCTTCTCGAAGGCGGCCTGCCGGTCGTCACCGGTGCTCGCATCGGCCTTCTTGATCAACGCGTCCAGCTCGGGGGTGCCGAAGGCGCTTTGGGCGCCGTTGGAGAGCATGTACTGATCGACCGTGAAGGCCGCGTCGCCGGCCTGGTTGCCGTGCTGGGTCATGAGCATCAGGTCGCCCTCCGTCTTGGCGAACGGCCGGACCTGGTAGGTCAGGTGCTGGCTGGTTTCGAGCATCTTGAGCTTGACGTTCAGCCCGGCCTGGGTGAGCTGCTCCTGGATGACCTGGCCGAGTTCCTCGATCTTCGGGAACTGGGCGGAGCGCACGATCATGTCGATCTCGGCCGAGGTGTCGGTGCCGTCGGCCTTCGCCTCGGCGACGAGCTGCTTGGCCTTTTCCGGATCGTAGGGCCAGGGCTTGAGCGAGTCGGAATGGCCGACGACCCCCTCGGGGACCAGCTGGGCGGCGACCTTGTCGCGCCCGCCGTAGAGGTTCTTGACGATCGATTCCTTGTCGATCGCGTAGTTGACCGCCTCGCGGACGCGGATGTCGGTGAAGGGGGCCTTGTTGTTGTGCATGCGCAGGGCAACGGTCTCGTTGTTCGGGTACGGGACCCCGAGGTCGCCGATGTTGTCCTCCGGGCTGAGACCGGTGGCGATGTCGGCCTCGCCGGCCGTGATCATGGCGGCACGGACGCTGCTCTCGGAACGCCATTCATACTGGGCCTTAGCGTAGGCCGGCTTGTCGCCCCAGTAGCCGTCGTAAGCGGCGAGGGTGATCTTCTGGCCGGCGTCCCACTTCTCAAACTGGTAGGGGCCGGTGCCGATGGGCTCGCGGACCTTCTTGGTGGTTGAGGTCTCACTCGGGACGACCTCGAGGAACGACAGGCGCAGGGGCAGGATCGGATCGGCATGGGGGGCGGTGACCTGCAGCGTCTCGGGATCGACGACCTTCACTTTGAGGTCCTCGTCGCCGAAGACGTAGCCCTCGACGTTGCAGCCGAGCTTGGAGTTCACGGCCCGGTCGATGGTGGCCTTGGCGTCGGTGGCGTCGAAGGTGCTGCCGTCGTGGAACGTGACGCCGGTCCGGAGCTTGAGCGTCCAGGTGGTGTCGTCCTTCGAGTCCCACGTGGTGGCCAGTTTCGGCTCGAGCTCGCCGGACGTCGGGTTGCGCTCGATGAGCGGTTCGGTGATCGTGGAACGGTCGACCACCCCCGTGCTCGTCAGGTTTGACTCGCAGGGCTCAAGGGTCGGCGGTTCCTGTTGCAGGACTACCCGCAACGTGTCCGAGCCCGATCCGGCGGTGCCGCCGGCGGCGTCGTCCGAATTGGCCACGGCACAGCCGGTCATCGCCAGGCTGGAGCCGACGGCCAGGACGGCCAGCGCGGCAAGGGGCCGGCGCCGGGCCGGGGCCAGGAGGATCTTCCGTTCATCAAACATCATTGTTTTCCTTCGCGAGCGGGGCCGACGACCGGCCGAGTGGTCTACGTATGGAGCCGTTGGCTGCATCCGTCTGGAACAGCTTGTGGACGGATCGGAGGCCCGTCAAGGGCGGCAACTGAGCGTGAAGTGGCCGCTCCGGCTGCCACCGCCCGGCAAGCGAATGTGACTCCCGCTACATTCCGGGGGTGAATCGGGTTCCATGCGCGGCCGGTATCGATCAATGCTAATTGCGTGTTGGACCCGCATCGATTCGTGTCGATACCCTCGATGAATGACCACTCCCGCAGCGGCACGGACCGCTTCCCCGGCAGGCATCACCGGCACTAACATCCTGCAGATCGGCCCGGTCAACCCGGCTGTCGCCCAGGCCCTGGAGACGGAATTCGGTGCGGTCCGCCTACCCGACGACGGGCAGGCGCGCCGGATGCACCTCGCAGACCACGGGCCTGACATCCGCGTCGCGGTCTGCTCCGGCCGTTTCGGCGTCGACACCCAGCTGATGGAGGCCCTCCCAAACCTCGAGGCCGTCGTCAGCTTCGGCGTCGGATACGACTCCACCGACGTGGCCCAAGCCGAACGCCGGGGCATTCCCGTCAGCAACACGCCCGATGTCCTCAACGACTGCGTGGCCGACACGGCGTTGGCCCTCTACCTGGACGTGCTCCGCCGCACCAGCGCCTCCGACCGCTACGTCCGGGCCGGCTCATGGGAATCGCAGGGCAACTTCCCGATGACGACGCGGGCATCGGGACGCACTGTGGGCATCCTCGGCCTGGGGCGCATCGGGCAGGCCATCGCCACCCGGCTCGAGGGATTCGGCTGCGCCATCGAATACCACAACCGCCACCAGGTGGCCGGGACGGCCTATCGCTACCGGAACAATCCGCAGGCCCTGGCCGCCGCTGCCGACGTCCTCATTGTCGCCGCCACCGGGGGCCCCTCCACCCGCGGACTGGTCGACGCCGATGTCCTGAACGCACTCGGCCCGCAGGGATACCTGGTCAACATCTCCCGCGGCACCGTGGTGGACCAGGAGGCGCTCGTGGAGGCCCTGGTCCACGGCAGGCTGGCGGGTGCCGGATTGGATGTCTTCACCGATGAGCCCCACGTGCCGCACGAGTTGCTTGGCCTCGACCAGGTGGTCCTGCTGCCCCACGTCGGTAGCGGCACGCATGAGACGCGGGCCGACATGGCCAGCCTGGTCTTGGACAACCTCCGCAGCTACATCGCCAATCGCACGCTCATCACCCCCATCCGCTAAGCACCAACACCAGGAGCCCCCCATGAGCATCTATGCCGGATTCGATGCCTCGCCCGAAGCACAAGCGGCCACCCGAGCAGCCATCGACGAGGCACGCCTGCGGGGCACCGGCGTCGTGTTGTTCACCCACCCCGGGCAGGGGCCGACGAAGGGATCCGGGATCGAGGCGGCCATCGACCGCGCCTCGACAGCCGGGGTGGAACTCGAGGTACGCGAGTTGGCGGCCGACGCCGACCTGGCCGACGAACTGATCGACGCTTCCTACGACCAGGACGCACATGTCGTCATCGGCGTTCGGCGGCGCTCCCCCGTCGGCAAGCTGCTGCTCGGGTCCACCTCCCAGCGGGTCCTGCTCGAAGCCGGGTGCCCCGTCCACGCCGTGAAGCCGCGGGTCGGCAAGCGCGTCTGACGCGATCCCACCCCGGCGGGGCACCGCGAACACGGCGAAGACCGCAGCCCTGTCTATGCTGGTGCGACACCAATAGCAGGAGGTCGCATGGGGAGTCCTTCCACCCCGGAGCCGGGTGTCCGCGAGGTCAAGTCGGCGGCCCGCACCATCCAAGTCCTCGAGTTCCTGGCCGCACGCGGCAGTTCCACGGTCACCGTCCGCGAACTCTGCACGGTCCTCGAAGCCCCCCGCAGCAGCGTCTATGCGCTGCTCAAGACGCTGTCCGACGCCGGATGGGTCCGCACGGATGCCCGGCGCACCACCTACGGAATCGGGATCCGCGCACTGCTGGCGGGGACCACATATCTCGATGCCGACCCGCGGCTGCAGGTCATCAGGCCACATCTGGGCCTACTGGGCCGTCAACTCGACGCCACCGTGAACCTGGGACGCCTTGACGGAACCGACGTCGTATACCTTGCCACCTGGGAGCCGCCGGGCAAGGAGCGGCCGACACCCCGCGTCGGCCGCCGGCTGCCAGCCCATGCCACCGCCTTGGGCCAGGCGGTCCTCGCAATGCTTCCGGAAGGGCAGTTGCAGCAGGCCCTCGTCGGCCCGCTCGCCCGGCTGACCCCGCGGACGATGACCTCCCCGGCGGAATTGGGCACCGAGCTCGAGGCCGCACGCCACCGGGGCTACGCGCGCGAGGTGGAGCAAAACTCCCCAGGGATCGCCTGCATTGCGGTCGCGCTGGACTGCTTCGACGATGGACGGGATGCCCTCTCGGTCTCGGTTCCATCCGGGGAGTTCACGGCGGCACGCGAGCGCGACGTCGTCGAGGCCCTACTGGCGACCGCGGACGTCACGGAGCAGGTGTTGGCCGGTCTCCCCGCCAGCGCTTTCTGATCCGTTGCTTGTATAACAGGTTTTCAACTTGTATGATTGCTTCATCAGCCACCGATAGAGGATGCCCCCGTGACCTACTCCCCCGATGCCATCCGGCATGTCAAGCTCTCCACCGCGACCCTTCCCCTGGACACGCCCATCTCGGATGCGAAGGTCTTCACCGGCCGTCAAAAACCCATGACCGAGGTCGTGTTCCTCTTCGCCGAGATCACCACCGAACAGGGCCACGAGGGGCTCGGCTTCTCGTATTCCAAGCGCGCTGGCGGACCGGCGCAGTATGCCCACGCGCGTGAGATCGCCGAGACGATGATCGGCGAGGACCCCAACGACATCGCCAAGCTGTACAACAAGCTGCTCTGGGCGGGAGCATCGGTGGGCCGATCCGGCGTCGCCACGCAGGCGCTCGCCGCCCTGGACATCGCCCTCTACGACCTGAAGTCCAAGCGCGCAGGCCTTCCGCTGGCCAAGTTCCTCGGCGCCCACCGGGACTCGGTGCGCACCTACAACACCTCGGGCGGCTTCCTCAACGCCTCGATCGACGAGGTCAGGGAACGCGCTACCCGCTCGATCGAGGAGGGCATCGGCGGCATCAAGATCAAGGTGGGGCTCCCCGACAGCGCGGAGGACCTGCGCCGCGTTTCGGCCGTCCGCGAGCACCTCGGCCCCGACGTGCCATTGATGGTCGATGCGAACCAGCAATGGGACCGCACGACCGCCTTGCGCATGGGCCGCCGGCTGGAGGAATTCGACCTCGTGTGGATCGAGGAACCCCTGGATGCCTACGATGCCGACGGGCATGCCGCCTTGGCAGCCGCCCTGGACACCCCCATCGCCACCGGGGAGATGCTGGCTTCCGTGGCCGAGCACGAGCGGCTGATCTCCGCCCGCGCCTGTGACATCATCCAACCCGACGCCCCGCGCATCGGTGGGATCACCCAGTTCCTGCGCCTGGCCACGCTGGCGGACCAGGCCGGGCTGGACCTGGCGCCCCACTTCGCCATGGAGATCCACCTGCACCTGGCAGCCACCTACCCCCGCGAACCGTGGGTCGAGCACTTCGACTGGCTGGACCCGCTGTTCAACGAACGCCTGGAGACCCGCGATGGGCGGATGCTGGTCCCCGGGCGCCCGGGCCTGGGAATCACCTTCAGCGACCAGGCGCGGGCCTGGACGACCGACACCGTCGAATTCGGCCGCCGCTAGGAAAACCATCCACCAAGCCGCACTGCCCCGGCAGGCTGCCGAGGCAGCCCCCGGGGCAGTGGGCATGACACCATGAACCCCATGAGCCCGAACCTGACCAGCAGCCTCGTCGAGCACCTGCGCCATGCCATCATCGAGGGCATCATCCCCGCGGGTGACAAGCTGCCCAGCGAAGCCGCGCTCATCGCCGAGCACGGGGTCAGCCGGACCGTGGTCCGCGAGGCCATGGCCCGCCTGAAGATGGAGGGGTTGGTCCACACCCGCAAGGGCAGCGGCAGCTTCGCCTTGGCCCCCCCACCGTCCCCCGGAGCCGATCCCGGGCGCCGGCAGGCCAGGAGCCTGGAGGACCGCCGGGCACTCCTCGCCTTCCGCACGGGCATTGAGGCCGAAGCGGCGGCCTTGGCGGCCCGGGCGCATGGCCCCCAGGACCTGGAGGCCCTGCGCCTGACCATGGACGCGTTCTCGACCGCCGATGCCTCGCCGGCCGACGCGATGACGCACGACTTTCGGTTTCACCTGGCCGTGGCCACAGCCAGCGGCAACGCCTACTTTGCGGACGCGCTCACCGGACTGGGCCCGGCCATGATCTCGATGCCCCGCCACCGCCTTGATGCGGACACGACCGGTGGACACCGCCTTGGGGACGTCTCGGCCGAGCACGGAGCAGTGGTTGACGCAATCGCCGCGGGCGACGCGATGGCCGCATCCGCTGCCATGCGCAGCCATCTGGTGAACTCGCGCCGCCGTCTCGAGAACGAGGCCAATGCCTAACGGCAGCGCGGCACGGTGGCCACGCCGCCTCCGGCGGATCAGTCCCGCGCCGGGGCCTTCACCGCCAGTACGGGCCGATCAGCCTGCAGCAGGATGCGCTGGGCGTGCGATCCCATGATGAACTTCCCGACCTGGGTACGCTGGCGCAGCCCGATGACGATCACACTCACATCGTGGCGACTGGCCAACTCCAGCAGCTCCTCCGCCAGGTCATCGCGGTGCGTGGAGTCCAGGACCGTCAGCTCAACGTCGGAGTCAGCGGCCAGCGACCGGATCCGGTCCAGATCCTGGGGGGCCGCCGTGGCCTTGTCGACGAGGGCACCTTCGCGCACCGAGTTGACGACCAGCAGGGGCTCACCGCGCCTTTTCGCCTCGGCGACGCCTTCGGCGGCGGCTGCCTCCCCTGCGGGAGTGGGGACATATCCAACCAGGATGCTCATGCGTTTTCCTTTTCATGTTCGGTGGCGGAGGGGGATGCGGCAGCTGCCTTGCGCCGGTCGATGCCCGACTTGGCCATGGGCCAGATGGCCACCACAACGAACACCACCAGCAGGACGGCCGAGATCGGCCGGGTGAAGAAGCCGGCCAAGTCTCCGTTGAGCACCAGGAGCGAGCGCCGAAGGGACGACTCCAGCAGCGAACCCAGAACAAAGGCGAGCACGAGCGGCCCCGGGTCGAAACCAAACTTCTTCATCAGGTAGCCCACGGCACCGAAGAAGACCACCAGCGCGACGTCGAACATGGAATTGTTAATGGTGTAGGCGCCCAACATGGTGATCAATGCGGTGATGGGCGCCAGGATGGCCGCCCGCACGCGCAGGATGCGCACGAAGAGCCCGACGAGCGGGATGGACATGATGAGCAGCAGGATGTTCCCGATGTACATCGAGTTCACCACGCCCCAGAACAGATCGGGGTGCTGCGAGACCAGCTGCGGCCCGGGGGTGACCCCCTGGATCAGCAGAGCTCCGAACATCAGCGCCATGGTTGCGTTGGCCGGGATGCCCAGGGTCAGCAACGGGATGAAGGAACTAGTTGCCGCCGCGTTGTTGGCTGTTTCCGGCGCGGCCACCCCCTCGATGGCACCCTTGCCGAAGCGCGAGGGGTCCTTGGACCGCTTCTTTTCCATCGCGTAGGCGGCCATCGAGGAGATCGTTGCCCCGCCACCTGGCAGGATGCCCAGGAAGAAGCCAAGCACCGATCCCCGGCCGACGGCCCCGGCGGACTGCTTCAGGTCGGTCCGCGATGGCCAGACGTTCGCCACCTTCGCCGGTGCCGCAGCGGCCCGGTGGCGCTCCTCCAGGTTGTAGAGGATCTCGCCGAGGCCGAACAGGCCCATGGCCACGGGGACGAAGTCGATGCCATCAGCCAGGTTGATGTTGCCGAAGGTGAATCGCTCGGCCCCGGTGAACACGTCGCGTCCCACCGTGGCCAGCAGGAGGCCGAAGGCTGCAGCAATCAGCGCCTTGACCTTGGCCCCGTTGGAGATGGTGGCCACCAGCAGGATGCCGACCAGGGCCAGCGCCGTGTACTCCGGGGGTCCGAAGTCAAGCGCAAATCCTGCGACGACGGGCGCCAGGAACGTCAACCCGATGATGCCGACAGTGCCCCCGACGAACGAGCCGATGGCGGCGATGCCCAGTGCTGTTCCGGCCCGGCCCTGCTTGGCCAGCATGTACCCGTCGAAGACGGTGACCACCGAACTTGCTTCGCCCGGCAGGCGGAGCAGGACCGAGGTGATGGTTCCTCCATATTGGGCACCATAGAAGATGCCGGCCAACATGATGATGGCGGTGACGGGTTCGATGCCATAGGTCAGGGGCAACAGGATGGCGATGGTCGCTGCGGGGCCAAGGCCGGGAAGGACGCCGATGAGCATGCCGATGACGACGCCCAAAAGGCAGTACAGCAGGTTGGTGGGATCCAAAACGACACCGAAGCCGTTGAGGACCGGTTCAAAAAAGTCCATGGGAAACCTTTGGTTGCGTCGGCGCTAGAACAGGTGGGGGATCGACGTGCCGAGGCCGAGGATGAAGATGGCGTAGAAAACTGCCACGATCAAGACCGAATACAGAATGGACCCGCGCCACGACTCGCCGCCGAGGAACTTCATCCAGACGAAGCTCAACAGCACGGCCGGGATCTCGAAGCCTGCCACGGGCATCGCCGCCACCAGGCCGGCCAAGGTGAGCAGGCCGATGGCTGCGAACCAGGACAGGTGGGAGAACTTCTCTCCGTCGCGTCCACCTCGGCGGCCCATCACGAGTTGGGCCACGGCCAGCACCGCGATGACCAGGCTGACGATGAGCGGCCACGTCCCCGGTTTGGGATGGGCGGGATCGCCCAGACCGAGCCCGATCGACAGTGCGATCCCTCCCACACCGACGGCGAGTGCAACCAGCGAGGCGGCCAGGTTGGCCACCGGCCCCGCCGGCGGGGCCGCGTCGTCTTCCCATTGGGCAGCCAGTTCCTCGGGAGTAAGGGCCTCGGGGACCGGGCCTTCGGGAGCCGGCGTGCCGGGCATCGGTTCGTCCGTTCCCCCGGCGGGGGCGTCCGAAGCAGTGGGGGTGGGGCTATTCATGCGTCAGGCCTTTGGTCGGGCCCCGCGGCAGTTGTGCCGCGGGGCGGTGTGGCGGTGGGAGGCGGGCTCCCTGCCGCCCCTACTTTCCGGTCAGGGAGATGTCGTATTTCTTGGTCAGGTCCTGGTACTTCTTGGCCAGGCCGTTCCACTCCGTGACGACCTCATCCCCGGAGATCTCCTTCGGGGTGAGCAGGTTCTTCTCGTTGAACGCCTTGTAGGAGTCGTCCGCTAGGGCGGCGTCGATCGACTTCACGAGCCGGTCCTTCACCTCTGACGGCAATCCCTTCGGGGCCGCGATGGCCCGGTACTGGGAGACCGGGACATCGTAGCCCTCTTCCACGGCGGTCGGAACGTCCTTCAGGAACTGGTTGCGCTCGGATGAGAAGACCAGCAGGGGGCTGACCTTGCCCGCGTCGATCTGGGCCTTGGCCTCTCCCAGCTGTACCGTCGAGACCTGCACCTGGTTGCCCAGCACCGCTGCCAATGCCGGTGAACCAGAATCGAACGGCACCTCGGTGCCCTGGATCTTGGCCTGCTTGAGCAGCAGGGCCTGGGCCAGCTGCGAACCGGTCCCGACGCCTGTCGTGCCGAACGCGAGCTTCTTGGTGCTCCTCTTCAGGTCGTCCAGTGACTTCAGCCCGGATTCCTTGCTGGCCACCATCACGTAGTCGTCCTGCGAGAGCCCCTTGAGGACATCGAGGTCATCCAGGCTGACGGTTTCGCTCTCCGAGACGGCCAGGGGGGTGATGGTGATCAGCGAAGCGTTGAGCAGGATGAGGTTGTAGCCGTCCGCGGGCTTGCCGGCGACTTCCTGCGTTGCCAGGGCGCCGTTGGCACCTGGCTTGTTGACGACGGGCATCGCGACGCCCAGGTCCTTGGCGGCCCCGTCGGCGACGGCGCGGGCGATCAGGTCGGTGGACCCACCGGCGGCTTGGCCCACGGTCAGGGTGATGGGCTTGGACGGGAAATCGCCGGATGAGGCACCGCCTCCGACGTTGCCTCCACAAGCGGTCAATCCCAGGACGGCGGAGAAGGCCACGGCCCCCAGGACGGCACGGCGGCGGGGTTGGAATTTCACGGGTGCTCCTAGCAAGTGAGTGATGATCGTGCGGCCCGGCGCCGGTCGGCCCGGGGAAATTGTGAAGGGCGTCACCCTTCAACTCGACTGGGTTATGAGCCTAAGAGCACAGTACGATGCAAGTCCAAGCCCATTGCTGCATTGTGTAATACCCGAAAGGCATCATGTTCACATTGGACCAGGCGCGCAGTTTTATCGCGGTCGCCGAGGAGCTGCACTTCGGGCGGGCAGCCGACCGGCTCAGCATGACCCAACCGCCCCTGAGCCGGCAGATCCAGAAGCTGGAGCGCGCCATCGGCGTTGAGCTCCTGGAACGGACCAACCGCAAGGTGGTGCTGACCGCCGCCGGTGAGGCTTTTCTCCGCGAGGCCCGGAAGCTGGTGGTCTCGGCCGACCGGGCACCGCTGACGGCCCGAAACATCGCCGCAGGCCGGTCCGGCGTGCTCCGCATCGGCTTCACGGCAGCCTCGGGGTTCAGCCTGCTGGGGCCACTCTTGGCGCAGATTGCCGAGGTGATCCCGGATGTCGACGTCGATCT
>Ga0134125_10002838_pt1 | contig 20341 bp, 24 predicted proteins | sample KB31751_FD_96464 | JGI IMG/M metagenome (GOLD analysis project Ga0134125, IMG submission 96464) | Terrestrial soil microbial communities with excess Nitrogen fertilizer from Kellogg Biological Station, Michigan, USA - KB3-175-1 | ecosystem: Environmental > Terrestrial > Soil > Unclassified ... | reverse complement strand
GGAAATCAAGTCTGGAAAGAACAAGTATTTCACAATGCTCGAAGTTGTAAGAAAACTTTCAAGCTTTATCGATAAAAAGAAACAGCCAGCAGGTCTTGACCTTGCAAAGATGTTCGGTAGCATATTGATGAAGAGATCGTTCAACTCTGTAGGTTCATGGCATGTCAAAGGCTTGTTCTTGGGCATGATGCACTTCCAAGACAAGTACAACGAAGATCTTGAAAGACTCCAGAGATGTGATATCCACTATCTTACACCAGACTTGAGAATTGTTCCATTCTGCGCATTTAATGTAATTCCAGAATGGTATAGAGACAGAATCCAAAAGAAGTATTCCATATCTGTAGAAGAATGGGAGAAACGAGTCGGAGTAAAACTCGAAGATGGTCTCTATAGAGGAATCATGAGAAGAGGTTCAGGTGATGAGCTTGCAGCTGGCTGTGCAAAGAGCCAGATGATGCACGAAGCATCACAATCTTTAATGTAATTCCATTAAAGATTTTCAATTTCGTCTTTTACAATTAAGATTAATTGTAAGGTATCTGCTACAAACACAAATGAAGATAGGAATTATTCATGGATTTGTTGGTGGTGGAGGAGGTACTGAAAAAACACTTTATGCAATAATAATGTCCCTGATTGAGGGCGGGCACCAAGTAACTTTGTATACTATATCAAAACCTTCCACAAAAATTCCTGGCATAAAGATTGTATTCACACTTCCGTTTCACCTGCCTATTTTTGGTCTCTATCAAAGATACATGGAATCAAAATTGATTGCAAAGGCAAAAGATGAGGATCTCATCATACAAGCATCTGGCGGCTTGGTGGTGCCAGAAAATAAAGATCAAAAAGTAATAATTTACTGCCACCACGATTTCCAAAACGAGACAAAAAAAGATATTACAAAATACAAAGGTGTGTGGTCATGGTATTACAAGCCATATTACATTCTGAGTCAGAAATTTGTAAACCATATCAACGATGAAAATATTTTATTCATCTCAAATTCTAAATTCATTCAGGATTCCATAAAACAAAAATTTTCAAAAAATTCTATTGTGATTTATCCCCCTGTGGAACTAGACTTGTTCACAAATGACACAAAGAAGGAAAATTCTGTAATTACCATATCACGATATTCACAGGAAAAAAACCTTGAATTTGCTATAGATGTCTTCCAAGATACTGATGTACAATATGCCTTGATTGGGAACACCAAGGCTAGGGTAAACGAGCTATACTATGAGAAGATACTGGCCAGAGTAAGCGGCAAATCGAAAATTTCTCTGCTAAAAAATGTCGAACGAAGCAAAGTGATAGAAAACTTGCAAAGATCCAAGGTATATTTCCATGCATCACCTGAAACATTTGGAATTTCTGTTGTGGAAAGTATTGCAGCTGGATGCATACCAATAGTTCCAGACAATTCAGCCCACAAGGAAACTGTGCCAATAAATGAGCTCCGGTATAGCCCAGATAATAAAAAAGATGCTCAAGAAAAAATACGAAAAGCCATTACAGGAAATTATGATGATTTAATCAAGCCACTACAAGATTCTCTTAAAAATTATGATAAGAATACATTCAAGGACGCATTACTGAATTTTATACAAAATATTGAAAACTAAAATTTATGGATATGAAATCTTGTATTTCTTCCAGCGTTCTGTATCAAGACTCATGTCCATAGTCAGTTTTGGGCCAGAGTATTCCTGAATTGTCATTGGCGAAACATCAGGGGTTGTCATCTTGGCAAGATCAAAGACTGATATCTTCTTGTCACCGACGATATGTACAAAGCCTTGTAGGTTTGCTTTTTGGACATCGCTTATTCCCTCCGCCACACCGTCTGCAAAAAGATATGTTCCAAATCTATCAGTGAATGCTTTTGGATATGGCCATTTTTTCTTGGCAACAAAGTTCGTTCTGACTATGGTATATTCTGGTAACTTGTTTACTTCGTGTTCTGCAACAAGCTTTGTTAATGCATAAAAGTTTTCAGGATATGGAATGTCATTTTCTTTATACATTCCTGTGTGACCATCAAAGACACATGCTGTACTCACATAGATGAACTGGGCCTTGCGCTTGGAATCTAGTACTGCATCAACAAGATTCTTGGTTCCTTCCACATTTGTTTTCCACGCTTGGGGCTTGTTGTCTTCACAGGGCCTAATTCCTGTAATTGCTCCTGCATGGATTACTAGATCAATATCATTTTTCTTGAAAAACTCATCAACTGTCTTTTTGTCTCCTACGTCAAGTTCTTTATGGGTTGGGGCAAGGGCGTCTGGAAATTTCTTTTTGAGCTCGGTTCCTAGAGCACCTGCTCCTCCTGTGATTAATGTTACCATGTCCTATTTTTTGAAGATCGGACCCTGCGTGTAAACTTTTCTCTGGATTTCTCTTGAATTGAAAAATGACTTGTAGTTACTATATTTTTCCTGCTTGTAATCTTTAACATCTTCTAAAATCTTTGTCTTGAACTCTTTTGCAGCATATGCAATGTCTTTTTTTGCCTTAAATCCAAACTTTTCAAATTTTGCACCAGTTACACGATAGTCTCGTTTGTCTACGATATCTTTTGATATGTCAATTCCTGTAGGAATTAGTTTTTTGACATCCTTTGCCATCTGCTCTATGGTTAGATTTTTCCAGATGACGTTGTAAATTCCTTCCATCTTGTTTTCCACAACAAATCTAAATGCATCTGCGGCGTCTGCTACGTGCAAAAATGGCCTCCACTGATTGCCTCCAAAGACTGTGAGTTTTTCCTTGTTTATGGCTTGAGCCAAAAAGAGATTTATCGCAAGATCAAAACGCATCCTGTAAGATGCGCCAAAGAGTGTGCCCAGTCTGAGTATGGTTGGATAGTCATATGCTTCTAAAATCGCTCTCTCTGATTGGAACTTGGATTGACCATACGAGTCAAGAGGGTTTACCTCAGAATTTTCAGAGATCAAGTTGTTTGGTTGAGCACCATATACAGAACATGTGCTTGCAAATACAAACTGCTTTACTTTGTACAGTTTGCACAAATCAGCAATGTTTCTAGTAGCTAGATAGTTTATCTCAATTGATGTCTTTGGGTCAAGCTCCGAGGACTGGGTTCCAACTATTGATGCCAAGTGTACTACCACATCAATGTCCTTTAGTGATTTGCTCACTGCTGCCAGGTCTCGCACATCCCCTTCTACAAGTTCAAGGTTCTTGTTTTTGAGAACATCAGATAACGTACCTTTTCCGAAAAGAAAATTATCTAGTATCCTGACTTGATGCTTGTTTTCTAGCAATTTTCTTGTAAGTATAGAACCTAGGTATCCAGAACCACCAGTGAGCAGAATCTTCATCTATCTTTTACCTTCCAAACATCGCCATATGCATACGGGTCAAGTCTCTCATCGTCTGGATTGTCTTTGTCAAATTTTTCGCTGGAAATGCCAATTACTACGGTTCCATCTTCTAGTGACATCCAACCTGTGTATACTCCAGTAGGTACGGTAAGTACGCTTGGATTTAGTGTAGACAAGACAAATGTATTGATCTCTTTGTATGTAGAACTGTCTTTACGGTCATCTACTGCCACAAACTTGGCAGATCCTGTGGGAACAAAGAACGCCTTTTTCTCTCTTGTGTGTTTGTGAAATCCTCGAATAATTCCTCTTGAAAAATTTCCTGTGGAATACATTCTCTTAATCTGAAAAGATTCATCACCTTCTGGAAGAATCTGAGAAAGAAATCCTCTGTCATCAATGAATGATTTTACAGGATTGTTCTTTACTCCTTCAATCAATTTACATAAACTTTAGGAATTGTATTATTAACCTTATCTGCTTTTTTCTCTATTCAATCAAATGTACAGTCTGGCATCAAAGGATTTTTCCACTTGTTTACATATGAGCTGACCGAATAACTTTTTTTGATCTTTGGCGAGTCCCACCATATCTTTGGTGACAGGATTTCTTTCTCATGTTTTTCCAAAATGCTTATTGTTTTTCTTGCAGAATCTGGAGTTCCATATGGGTGTCTCCAGTTACGTTTCTTGTTGACCATCTTGTCTACAGCTTCAAGGATGTGTCTTTTGTTCAAGCCTGCAACTATGTTAGATCCAATCTCCACAGTCTCAGCCCTCTCTGTACTGATTCGCATAGTCACACAAGGAACCTTGAAAATACAAGAGTCTTCTTGAACTGTACCAGAATCTGTTACACAGCAAAACGCATTTTTCTCAAGTTTTGAAAATTCTAAAAACCCTAGTGGATCCATAAGTGTTGTTCCAACAGGCACCTTAAGGTTGAATGTCTTTATGCTTTGACGTGTCCTTGGATGAATTGGAAAAATAACTCTCTTTCCATATCTTTTATGTATCTCTCCAAGAGTTTCAAGTATGTTCTTGAGTGGTGTCTTGATACCTACATTTTCTGGTCTATGGGCAGTGACCAAGAAATATTCTCCTTTCTCCACTGCAAGTTTTTCCATTATGTCATTTTCATCTATTTGGCGTCTGAACATGTAAAGTACATCCCAAATTGGCTTCCCTATCTTGAATATGCGGTGAAATGGAATGCCTTCTTCTAAAAGATTTTTTCTTGTTCCAGAAGTTGGTGTAAACAAATAGTCTGATATGCTATCCATTAGCCTTCGGTTCTTCTCTTCTGGCATTCTCCAGTCATAGCTTCGCATTCCGGCTTCCAAATGCGCTACCTTGATTCCCATCTTAGAGGCAACAATCCCTGAAAGTGCAGGATTTGCATCAGAAAATGAAAATACCAAATCTGGTTTTTCCTTGAATAATACTTTCTCAAATCTTTCAACAAGCGTGGCCATTTGTTGTGCTTGTGTGCCAGAGCCGACTTTTAGGTGATAGTCAGGTTTTGGAAATCCAAGTTGCTCAAAAAAAAGTTTGTCAAAAAAATATGAATAATGCTGACCTGTGTGAATTATTGTATACTTGCCCTTTCGTCTCTGAATCTCTTTTACTAATGGATACAAATTGATTATGTCTGGTCTGATGCCAAGAACAATCATGTACTTTATTGACAATTCTTCTGCTTGTAATGCCGAAGAATATAACTTTTCAATGTTTGATTTATACAGTAAATTATTATTCTATCTTCCAAAACCAAAAACTTGATCATCTAGATAGGAACTGATTATGATGGTGCTTTGAATGTTGTATCTTAAATTATTTGTATGCTTTAATTCAACTGTTAAATAATTGCATTATTCTATTCATATGTGTGAACAGCGATACGACCGCATCAAATATGAAACACAGAAAAAGATCATTTAAGGGATTTTACTATTTTCGAACTGGTTATGCAACTTATTTTGCAATGATCGTAGGAACCATAAATATACTCACGACAACATATTTTCTTTCAGCAAAAAAGATCCCGTTTGTACTACATGTATTTCCTACCTTTCTTAGTTATGTGTTGTTTCTTACAGTGATTGGAGTTCCCCTGATTGTCTTGTTTGGATGGCTACATTACAAAAGGATTGGAACTTATGCTGCGGAAGCAAATATAGTCACAGAATCTACTCCGTATTCCTATAAACTACCTCCAGGATACGCTAAGGAAGTTTATGGTCCTGCATATCTTGCTATTCTAAAACTTGCTGTTAAAAAAGCACAAGGCGAGACATTATCTCAAGAAGAAATAGAATCAATAAAAAAAATCGAAGATCAATTATCTAATTTGATAAATGGCGGATATGTGGGAAATCCTCCAAAGGGCTTGTTTTAAAATGAAAAATAAATTGATTTTTCGCTCATGGTCGTATTTTCGTGTGGGATACGCACAATATTTTTCATTTATTTTGGCAATGTTCAATATGTTAACCACTACTTATTATCTTGCCATAAAAGATGATTCTACGATAAGCGCGATTTTTCCAAACTTTTCAATATATGTTCTGGTCTCTTCTATTATCGGGATTCCACTTCTTGTACTTGTGGGATTCATACATATGAAAAAATCACCTGCATTTTCTGCAGATCAAGATGTTTTATGGGAGTCTTTCCCTTATAGTTACAAACTCAGCCCTGGCATACAAAAAGAATGCATTGCTCCGCTCTATTTGGAATTATTAAAATTGGGACGAAAATCAGTCTCTGATGAAAAACTTGCACCTGAAGAATTGAAACAATTACAAATGCTTGAAGATAAACTTGATTTGATAGCAAAGGGCGGAAGTATATCAATTCCAAAAAAATTTGATGAGATTAGATGAAAGTATCTATAGTTATACCAGTCTATAACGCAGAAAAATATCTAGATGCATGTATTGCATCTGCCTTGCAACAAACATATGACGATGTTGAGATTATTGCAGTAAATGATGGTTCTACGGACAAATCTCTTGATATCCTAAAAACATATTCTGGCAAAATAAAAATTATTGACAAAAGAAATGGTGGTACTCCAACCGCACTAAATTCTGGAATAAATATGATGACTGGTGAGTGGTTTAAGTGGCTAAGTGCAGATGATGTATTGCTTGAATATGCTATAGAGTCATTAATTCAAGAAACAATAGCACTGGGTGAGAAATCAAAATCAACCATATTTTATTCTAATTACAATCTTATTGACAAGTCAAATAATGTTGTTGGAGAATTCATAGAGCAAAATAATAATAGTTTGAATAATTTTGAACAAAATGTAATCCTCCTAGATCATCATTATGGAAATGGAATAACAAGTCTTATTCATAAATCTGTTTTTGATAAATGTGGCCTTTTCAATGAAACTGTGGGATTCCAAGAAGACTATGAATTCTGGCTTAGATGTTGCTTACTTTATGGATGTAACATGCATTTGATACCTAAAATTCTTGCAAATTATAGAATACATGAGGGTCAGCTTACAAAAAAGAAGATTAATGAATCTTTAACTCATTCTAATCTGATTAGAAATCTCATTTTGGATAAATTACCAGTTGAAGAAAAAACACAATATGTTAGAGCATGGGAAAAATACAAAAAACAAAAACCCATCAAGATAAGGATTCGTAGACAAATTCGAGATATCATGTTTAGAATATTACCAAAGAATGTTTCAAGTATGATTTTACAAGCTTATATGAATAAAAAAAATATTAATTAATTTTTAATTTCTTCTAATCTGCTTGTCTAGAAAATCTCTTACACAATTAATCTAAATGAAACTAAACAAATATCACTTAATGTTTCTTCCAATGGAACTAAGATCTCTATGAATTAAGTTTTCAACAATTAATAACATCTTAAAGATTATCTTATATCTCATCTTTACATGATGTGGTGATTTTGTCTTAATAGTATCCGTGAAGACTTTTTTCCACTGTTGAATTATTATATTGGTATCAAATGTCTTTTTTACCCACGCATTTTGAATTGTCGCTAATTTTTCTCTGAATTCTTTGTCTAAAACTATCTTGTCTATGTATGTTGCAATGTCTTTAGGATCGTTACTTTCTTTGTAAAAAGGATCATTGTCTGAATAATTTTCTGGTGAATAACAAAATACTGGTTTGTTGCATAATGCAGCTTCTCTTTCACTAGATCCACAAGCCGTCATAGATATTTGTCCGAGTAACGCATCTGTTGATACTAAATATGATGGCATGTCATGGCGATCTATTTTGGGAATCATCTGTATCTTGGAAGGTTTTATTCTCAACATTCTCTCATAATATTCACCTGAACCCCAATCCGTTTGTAGTACTGTGAAATCTGATTTAGTTAACTCAATGGCTTTCCATAAAATGTGATGTCCTTTATCAAATTCGATTCTTTGAGGTGACAAAAAAGTAAACTTATCGTTTTTCAATTCTCTTCTACTTACATCTGGATTAAATATTTCCTTATCAACAGGTGGAAATATGATTTTTGCATCGTCTCTATATTTTTGTAAAATTTTTGTATCATGATGTATTCCTGCAATAACTGTTGATGCATTTTCAAGTGTATCTTTATACAAACTCATAAGAAGAGTTTTTTTCACAAATGAGATCTTGCCTCTAACCCTATTTTTTGGATCTATGTATGAATCAACAAAATACATTATGTAATTTACCTCTGCCAAATAGCAAATTGATGCTGCTATCCACCCAAAGCACAAAAACACGTCATAGTCTCCTGATAGTTGTTTTATCTGGTTAACTTGTGCGTGAAGACCTTTACCTTTTACAAAAAATAATGGATTTCTTGCAATGGAAAAGGTGGAGTGTTTGTGTAAGTATATGATATCAACTTGAGCATCAAGATATTTTTGAAGAGTAAATGCTACGTTTGCAAAATCATTTACAATTAAAATCTTTAGATTGGTCATATTTGTTAAAAATATGTTTGACTAATATTTTAATTCATCATACTGTCTAATGTTTATTCTTTTTTTGTACTGATCTTTTGAGAGGATGTGCAGGTACTCCTATTACAGTTGTACTGTCTGGAACATCTTTTGTCACCACCGCACCCATTCCAATCATCACATCTCTGCCTATTTTTACACCGTCTCTTATAGTTGCACTCATTGCAATATGCGAATTATCTTTTATAATACAACTTCCGCCTAAGAATGATTGAGCCACCACAATACAATTGCAACCAATTTTTACATTATGTGCTATGTGTACTAAATTATCTATCTTACTGCCTTTTCCAATTATCGTATTTTCTAGAGTGCCTCTGTCAACAGACACATTTGATCCTATCTCCACATTATCTTGGATTTCTATTCCACCAATATGTGGAAATATTTCCCATTCCTGTATCTCATTTTTCTCAAACCCGAAACCATTGGTCCCTATAACAGTAGATGGATCTATTGTTACATTTTTTCCTATGTACGTGTTGTTGTATATGTATACATGACCGTGAATTATTGAGTTATCACCAATAGTTACATTTCTATCAATGTATGTAAAAGGACCAATGTATACATTCTTGCCAATTTTTCTTGATTCTACTATTGCGGTGGGATGAATGCCTTTGAAGTTTTTATTCTTTTGAAATTTCTTTATACATCGCAAGAACCAAAGTCTCGGTTTATCTACAAAGATAAGTGTTGAATTAGTTTTGGTTATTTGTTTTTTCAAACTTGATGGACAAATTATCAGAGATGCCTTTGATTCTAATATTAATCTCAAACCATTCTCTCCTGCTGATGAGCAGAATGCCATCTCGCCTATGTTGGCGATGGTAATTGGTTTAAATCCTTTAATTTTTAATTTTACATTGTTTGTTATGATGTAATTTCTACTGTTGATAAATGAAATGATCTGTGAAATTGTTGGTAATGTAATAGTCATCTAGATCACTTGTTTGTCCTCAAGATGTTGCTATGTACTTTTTGCATGTCTGTAACAACTGAAATAAATTTTTCATTCTCATATTTTTTGTATTCTTCAAGTATGGCCTCTCGCGATTTATGGTATTCATTCCACCATATTGGATGAGTCAAGATATGTAATTTGCTTTCTCCCTTGTTTATGTGATTACACATACAACCGCGTCTCCAATTTTGTATACTGTCACTAATGTATAATGCATCTTGAAAACTTTCTGATTTCATTGGATCCATGAAACCTGGTGTTGTTTTAATTTCTAAATCTTGGGTAATACTTGGATTGTGTTGTGCAATGGAAGTAATTTTTCTATTGATGATATCTGCAAGAATGCTTGATTCTAATGATATTTGTTTCATTTTTTTAGACTTGGAACTACCAAAGAATGTAGTATCATAATGTAAACCAATTTCATGACCTAATTTTGATATTTTTTTTATTATTGATATATTGTGTCCTGATAATGCATTATAAAATGTACTGTGTAGTAAAATAAAATATGTTGCACGCAAATTATGTTTCGCTTCAAATTCTGCCATTTTTAAAGCAGCATCTAGGGATAAATCTACATCATGACGCAATATGATGTATGATTTTTTCTTCCTTAATCTGGGAAATTCTTTGATAGTACCTATGTCGTATTTTGTTTTTGCATATTCTAATACCTCAAAATAGTGTTTGTAGCTAAAATTACACTCAGAAATCATGACAATTTAGCAAATTTATACCACCTAATAACAATTTTGTTGGATATTTTTTGTTAATTTGTACCATACCTGAATGTTGTGTATCTACTTCATTTTTAAATTTTTTATAATCTAAAATCATAATTTTACTTATCTGTGTAGCGTTTTATTTTGAATTGATGATTGTTTTTTACTTGATTTCTATAGCTCATGATTTTGATGTAATGTATTTTTTTTATAATAGTTCTAATTATCTCTTCTTGCGTCTTATGATTTACTTAATGATATATTCTTATATAGAATCAAAATAATCCAATGAAGATTAACTAATGAAAAATCTGTTAAAAGTGTGGGACAATTATTATGCTACTAGCAATAAAGATACCGCAATTAAGGATGAAAATTTTTTTTCATTAGAGGTTACATCAATTAAGAGTACTTTGTTGAAAGAAATATCTGTTGGAAATAAAAATAGAATAATGCGAATTTTAGAACTGGGTTCTGGAACGGGGTATCTTGCTTCTCAAGTTGCATCACTACTGAGTAAAAATAAAATCAAATATAATTATGTTGGAGTAGATTTTTCTGATGTTGGTATACAGAAAGCTAATAAAAGAAAAATACCAAATTGTGTATTTTTAAAAGATGATTTCATTCATTTTTTAAAGTTAAATAAAAAAAAATTTGATATTATAATTACACAAAGAACCATAATGGCAATTATGAATAAAAAAGATCAACAATATCTTTTGAAATTAATCAAAATTGCATTGAGTAACACTGGACGAGGTCTTCTCTCTGAATGTTCAGTACAATCTTTACAAAGTCTTCAAAAAATTCGTAAATTGTTGGGTATTGAGCCACTCCAGAAAGTATGGCATAGTCGATACTTGGATGAGAAACTTTTGGCAAAAGTTTTTTCAGATATAAAAGTAATAGACTTTTCTTCTACTTACTGGCTTGTTACTAGAGCTATCTATCCGTTCTTTGAGGATCCTAAACATAATTCAAAGATACATGAAGTTGCCGCTAAGCTTGTCCAGAGCGGAAACTATGGGCTTGTAAAGCTTTTTGTTGTGCGAATATGAAATTACACATAATTGTCTGAAATAGATCATACTGAAAAAATACTGATCACTGGCTACTCTGGTCTATGCGGTTCTTATATTGGAAATTATTTGCAAACAATTCCTAATGCGTATTCTATTTTTACCACATCACGTAATGAAATTTCAAAAGAGCGTCATATTGCACACGATTTACTTGAACCGATTTCATTGAATGAATTTCCTAGTCATGTTGACTGTGTTATCCATTGTGCAGCACGTGTAGATGAATATGATACTAGTTATTCTGTAATTGACTATAATCTAAGAACCAGTTTTCATGTTATGAAGTATGCATTAGACTCTGGAGCCAATTATTTCATCAATCTATCTAGTGTATCTGTATACGGACAACCTAAACTGACTAATCCTATTACGGAGAAATTTGTGACCAATCCTTCAACTTCATATGGGTTGTCTAAATTGCTTGTAGAAAATTTGGGTACTAGTATGCTTTCAAATAAAATGAAGGTGGTGAATCTACGACTTGGTTATGTATTAGGACCAAAAATACCTGATAAATATTTCTTATCACGGTTTGCTAAAAAGTTAACAAAAGGAGAAGAAATTCATCTAATTAATCCTGATTCAACTCAGTTTAGTTTTGTTGATGTTGTTGATATTACACATATCTGTGAAATTCTCATTAAAACAAAACCTGAAGGAATCTTTAATCTAGTAGGAGATGAAACACCTACTGTAAGGGATGTTTTTACAGAAATGGTAAAATATTTTTCTAATGCTAATCCAGTATTCTCTGAATCAATTGATAAAAGTACTATATTTGACACTACTTTCTCTAATGAAAAAATAAAGACAATTTTTAAAATTGTCTTTAAATCATACAAAAATTCTTTTAAAAATATTTTTATGAAGTGATTTGGGGAAGAAAATTGTCTATTTCTAATATATTAATTGTTGGTGGATGTGGGTCTGTTGGACAAAGTATAATTGAAATCATACCTAAAGAAATTCCAGTTATTGTACTTGATAAGACTACATGCAAACAAAATATTATATCTCATAATTATTACGAGTGTGATCTTACAGATATACATACAGTAAACTTGGTTACTTCAAAACTTTCAGGCAATCTCACTGTGATATATCTTGCAGGAAATTTGATAACATCTACAGATACAGATGAGATATTAAATAGTGTTAACGATAACATAACTGCTCTAGTGAATTTCATTACTTCAATTTCATCAAAGCTCAAGCATTTGATATATGTCAGCTCTTTGTCTGTCTATGGAATCCCAAAATACATTCCTGTAGATGAGGAACATCCAATCAATCCATTTTCTGTATATGGATCAGAAAAAGCATCTGCTGAACTAATCAGCAACTCTCTTTGTAAATTATACAAAATACCGCTAACTATAATTCGTTCCACACAACTTTTTGGTTTACGTTCTGCAGAATTTACACTCCCTCATATCTTACTCAATCATCTAACATCTAAAGAAAATGTAAAAATTTCATGTGACCCTAACTGTGAAAGGGATTACTTGCATGTTTCTGATTTTTCTCGATTCGTTTTTGAAATAGCAAAAAATCCTATTGAAGGAATTTTTAATATTGGTAGTGGCCGATCTATGAAAATTTTAGATTTGTTCAAATCTTCGTTTAACGCATTTGGAATTTTATTTGAACCTGAAAAAAATATTGATATCAAATCAACTCCAAGCTATTCAATAGTGTTGAATATGAAAAAAGCGCAACGCTTGTATGGGTTCAAACCGATGTATGGTATAGAAAAATGGTTTCAAGATAATGCAAAAAATGTATCTTGAAAAAATTTGTCTCTTAATGGATTGTTCTGTGGCATAATTGTAAAAAAACAGTCATTCTGGAACAAATCTTGCTCTATAACTTAGGATGAAATTCATGAATTCTTTTTCCAATGTATGATGTTTTTTAGTATATGTTCTTTTTATCACGTCAAAATAAGTTGTTTCTGGATTGTCTTCACTATGATTCTGACTACAATTTATTATAATCTCATTATTTCCTAAAGTTATTTTTTTTGTAAGATCATCTGATTGAATTTTTACATGTTTTAATTCTGAAAACTGAATTGCAAATTTTTTCATTAATTCATACTTTTCGCCTTCGTTCAAATCTTTGTATGCTTTAAAATCCCCATCTATGGCAATTGGTCTTGCAGGAATTCCACCTACAATGGTGTTATCTGGAATATTTTTTGTAATTACAGAATTTGTTAGTGCAATAACTTTTTTGCCTATCTCTATTCCAGGTGAGATAGTAATTTGACCTATTCCCCAGAAATCGTCACCTATCTTAACTGCACCTGATCTTGATTCAAAGTCTGGAATACCTACAGCTATTCTACAACCCAGTAATAATTCACCATAAAATGCATGTGTCCAAATCTTAGAATCTATTCCTATTCCACAATTATTGCCAATGATTAGCTCACTTGTAGCATTAATTATGGAATTTTGTCCTATCCATGCATTATGGCCTATTTTACATGGTTTGTATCCTTGAATCAAAGTATCTCTATGAATTACTCCGTAATCTCCCATGCTAAATTCATCACCTATGTAAAATCTACAATTTTCACGTATGGAGCAGTTATCTCCAAATGAAATAGTTCCTTCAGAGCCTTTTAGTCCTTCAAAAGTGCAGTTTTCTCCAAAAAACACATTCTTTCCTGTTTTAATTTTTTCGTTAATATTTTTTTTTTCATTCAAATGTATTTAAATCTAATTGTTAAATTACATATCTTTCTTTTTGTGGTCCCTATTCTTGAAATATTTTGTTGATATGAATTATCTGTTATATGTGCATGATATTGTTAAATCACGAAGTCTTTTTATCGATTTTCCAAACTAGGTATTTGTATATTCCTTCTTCAAAGCTAATTTTTGGTTTGTATCCTAAAACTTTCTTTGCATGTGATATGTCTGACAAGTGTCTTTTTACATCACCCTTTCGGCTTTTTTGATATGTTAAATCAAAATCAATATCTTTACCAGTAATTTCAGAATATTTTTTTATCATGATATTTGCCATTTTTTTGATGGATATCTCAGATCCATATCCGATGTTGAAAGTATCTCCGATGGCTTTTGGTTCTTCGCTTGATGCTATTATTCCATCCACTGTGTCCTCAACATAAGTAAAATCTCTTGTTTGATTTCCAGTACCATGTATTATGGGAGGCAGGTTTGCTGATATTCTCTTATAAAATTTTGGCAGTGCTGCAGCATAAAGGTCATCTCTCATAAATGGACCATAGCTGTTAAAGGGTCTGATGATAACTGCTTTCAAACCTTCTGTTTTTTCAAAACCTCTTACATAATGTTCTGCGGCAGCTTTTGAGGATGCATATATTGTGGAGGGAAAAAATGGATGATTTTCACTCATGGGAATATATTTTGCAGTTCCATAAGCTTCACTAGAAGAAACATGAATCAATTTTATCTTTGAATTGGTGCATACCTTACTTACTAGATAAGTTCCATAATCGTTTACTCTTACTACCTCTTCAGGTTTATTGAATGACATTGGTAGGGGTTTTACTGCCAAGTGGAATACCGTCTCCGCATGTCTAAATGCTTCTTTAAGCGCAGATATGTTGAGAATAGTTCTTTTGAAAATTTTGATATTTTTTGGCAAATTCAGTTTCCCGCTGGCATTTGAAAAATCATCAAAAACAACTACGTCGTATCCTTTTTCTGTTAGTTTCTTGGTCAAGTGAGATCCGATAAATCCTGCTCCACCTGTTACCACAACTCTATTTTTCATATTTTTTCTTGCTCTACATTCATTTTTGTAAGTTAATTAAAATATGTTTGGTATGTTCACAATAATCTACAGTTATTTTGAGGACTATGTTATGTCCTTAATCGCTTTGAATATGTATTCTTGATCACTCTGAGTTAGCTCTTCATGTAACGGAATAGAAATAGAATTTTTGTATAAAAATTCTGAATTAGGTAGGTTACCAATTTTCTTGTAATTTCTAAATGCTGGCAAGCAATGTAATGCATAAGTTCCAATTTGTGTCTCTATATTTTGTGCAGATAATTTCTTTTGTATTTTATTGCGTAAATTTTCTCTTGTAATGTAACACACGTATGATTGATAGGTGTGTCTAGAATGAAGGATTGGTTTTTGTGTTTCAATAAAATCAATTTTTGAAAACAACTCATCATAAATTTTTGCCATTCTTTGACGATTTTTAATTATTTTTTCTATCTTATCCATCTGAGCAAGTCCAAGACTAGAGAGAATATCTGAAATCTTATAATTTGTTCCTTCTCCTACAAACTTACTTCCAATTTTTCCAAACATCTTGAATGACCTACTTTTTTCCATCATTTTTTTGCTGTTAGTAGTTATCATTCCGCCCTCACCCGTCGTGATAATCTTTCTTGGATGAAAACTAAAACAAGTCATGTCTGCAAGCGATCCCACATATTCATTTCCTATCTTTGTTCCAAGATTTGTTGCTGCATCTTCGATTATCTTGATTCCATCTTTCTGGAGTTTGTAGATGCTTTTTTCAATTGGATTCCCAAAAAGTGATACAGGTAAAATTACATTAGTTGAACTATCTATAGAATTATCAATAATTTCTCTAGTGATATTCATTGTTTCTTTGTCTACATCCACCAATACTGGAATACCTCCTGCAAGTTTTACTACGAGAGCTGTTGCGGGAAATGTAAAATCAGATACTAGAACTTTTTTACCTTTTACCCCTATGCATTCAAGAGCTGTGTGCAGTGCAGTTGTGGCAGATGTAGTAGCTACCGCATATTTTGAATGTACATAAGATGCAACTTTTTGTTCGAATTTTTGAGTAATCTCACCTTCTGTAAGAAATTTAGACTGTAAAACTTTCTTAATCTGGTTAAACTCTTCCTGTCCAATAGACGGACGCATTAAGAATATTCTTTTTCTCATGACTATTGATGATACAAATTACCTGTATTTCTATATTTTATAATTAATTAAATAAGAAAATTACTAATAATGCCAAAAACTAATTAGTCAGAAATTTGCCTTTCTTACATCGTGGTGGAAAAATCTAAAGATGTGGTTGTAGGATTGGGAGAAATAGGATCACCAATTCTCCAATTATCTTCTAAGATAACCTTGGTTATAGGATATGATCTGAATAAAAAACTAATGAATGAAAAAGAATTTAAAAAATATGAAAAACTGGAAACTCGTTTTTTACATATTTGTATTCCTTTTACAAAAAACTTCGTCTTAAACATCATAAAACTTTGTAACCAATTCGAGCCAAAAGGGGTTGTAATTCATAGCACTATCAGCCCGGGTACAACAAAAAATCTACAATCTAAATTATCTATACCTGTGATATACAGCGCTACTCGAGGTGTGCATAAAAGAATGCTTCATGATCTTAGACGATATACAAAATTTTATTCTGTAGAACCAAATGCACCATCTGCAGACTGGGCATCTGCAGAATATGAAAAATTAATGAAACGATCGGGTGTCAGGACGAAGAAAATGTCAACCCCGCTCACTTTGGAACTGGCAAAAATTGTTGTAGATACATCATATTATGGCTGGCTGATTAACTATGCGCAGATCAGTAACATGATTGCAATACAAAATAAAGTGGATTATGACGAGATGTGGTCTTTTGCAAACGAGATCCACAAGTATTTGGGAAACCGGCCAAAAATGTTTCCTGGATTCATTGGTGGTCATTGCGTCATACCAAATCTTGATTTGATGAGTAATGATACACTTGGTATCATAAGAGAAATCAACTCTGATTATGCAAAGATTCTAAAAAAGAGACAGTCTAAAGGCAAAAAATACTGACCTGCATTATATCTGTAAATCCAGAACTTGGAAAACATCCTAGAACATCTTTGAATTACATCTTTTCCATTTGAATGATATATAACATAGATATCAGAAATCCATGATAATGGATACACAGATTCATTCTAGTCTGAGAACAGTAGAATGGAAAGACAATTCTGTTGTAATGATTGACCAGACCAAATTACCAAACGAACTAGTCTATGTAAAATATACTGATTACAATGATGTTGCTGATGCCATAAGAAACCTTGTAGTCCGAGGTGCTCCTGCCATTGGGGTATCTGGAGCATTTGGACTTGCTCTTGCCGCATTACAAAGCAAGGCAACAGACAAGGATACTCTCATAAACGATCTAGAACACGCAAAAAAAATTCTCTTTGAGACAAGACCTACGGCAATTAATCTTTCATGGGGGCTGGAAAGAATAATGAATGTTGCAAGATCAGGAAACGATGCTTCTGAAATCAGAAATAAAATTGTAAATGAAGCAAAGAGTATGGCAGAAGAAGACATTGCCATAAACAAGCGCATGGGTAAAAACGGCTCACACCTATTTCATGATAATGATACCATAATGACTCATTGCAATGCAGGAGCTCTTGCAACTGTAGCCTACGGAACAGCTCTTGGAGTAATAAGAGCCACAAAAGAGAGTGGAAAAAAGATCAAGGTGATAGCAACAGAAACAAGACCAGTAATGCAAGGGTCTAGACTTACTGCATTTGAGCTCAAGCACGATGGAATTGATGTTAGCCTGATACCTGATACTGCAGTTGGATATTCCATGGTAAATGGACTTGTCTCCAAAGTAATTGTAGGAGCTGACAGAATACTTTCTACTGGACATGTATACAACAAAATTGGAACATATCAAGTTGCACTGATGGCAAAACAACATGGAATACCTTTCTATGTAGCTGCACCGCTTTCTACCTTTGATATGAAAAGTACTCCTAAAGATGTTGTAATAGAACAACGAAAACCAAGCGAGGTAACTGGAGTGGCAGGTAAAAAGACTGCTCCTGACGACATTAACGTAATAAATCCGGCTTTTGATATGACACCTCCAGAACTCATATCTGGTATCATAACCGAATCTGGTGTGGCAGAACCACCGTTTGATGTATCAATCAAAAAATTATTTGAATCCAAGTTGTAAAGTATTTATTCTATTGTGGCAGCAAGTCAATTCATGTCAATTGTAACTTCCCAACAAATACTTGACTCATTAAAACAGTGTATGGACCCAGAGATTCCAATCAGTGTGGTAGATATGGGATTAATCTATGGCGTGAACATAAATCAAGATAATAAAGTGGATATTAAAATGACAATGACAACACGTGGTTGTCCATTGCATGATACTCTAGTCACTGATGTAAAACGATATGTAACCAAGGTACCAGGTGTCTCTTCTGTTAATGTTGAAATTGTATGGGAGCCAGCATGGACCCCCGAAAAAATGTCAGAAGAAGGCAAAAAAATGATAAACTATGGCAAGCAAAAAACTGTGGCCCCAATTAATTATGAGATTGCCATGCCACAAGGTATAGGATCTTTGGCAAAACAAGAAGATGGCTCCATTGTACTGATGAATGAAAATCAACAAGGTTTCATGGTAAATCAGGCCATAGTAGAATTTTGGAAACTATGCAACGGACAAAGAAGAATAACAGAACTAGTTGACCTATTTGCACAACAAGTCGGATTACAGCGAGGCCAAATGGAAAAAGAGGTTTTGCAATTAATTCAACAACTGCGAGACGGAGGATTGTTAACAATAAACGAACCCGAAGTATCTAACGTACAATTTCGAAAATAAAATCTAAATTTCTTTAATCTCTGTTATCGTACCCTGTACAGAATCCATCTTTACTATGGCTTTTTTCTCTCCAAATCCAAGTGCCACATACCAATCTCCACCATCTACATCAAATTTTGTCTCTAGTGTTTTGATCTCATCTGACTTGACACCGTATTTTTGTACAATTCCTGAAACTGCAACAGGTATTGCTTCCTTTTCTGTGGGAAGTCTTCGTTTCATTAATCCAATGCCAGGGCTCATGTATGTTTCTTGGTATCACTTGTATAATAGTCATTTCTACTATGCAAATTAAAATCAATAAAACAAGATACTAAAACTTTCATAACAAAATTCTATATAGCAAGATCATTTCGAGTGTGAGTATGGCAATACCGCAAATTGTATCCAAATCATTTCTATCAAGACAAAATGATCTACTGTTCATTGTTTCAATCTTGGCAGTATTGGGCACCTCTGGTGTATTGCTTGGGGGCATATGGGACTCGGCATCACATGCACTTAAAATTCCTGATAGCTTCTGGACCATTCAACATGTGACTGTCTATTCGGGTGTAAGTCTGGTAGCATTTTCTGCCGCATTTGGAATCCTAATTTCTATAAAAAATAGAAAAATACTTCTAGGAATAATGATGCTTTTGATTGGATCTCTGATGCAGCTTGGAGGAGGCTATGTTGATTACAACTTTCATGAAATATACGGCATTGATGGATTGGTAACCTCATCGCACCTTACTATAGAATCAGGATTATTGTTAACCTCAATTGGCGGTTTTCTCATGCTTTCAAAGTTTGGCTATAGCAAAACAAAAAAACTAGTCCCATTCTCAATTGTAAACATAATATTTTCTGCCACTTGGATAGGATTTAATCTGTCATTACTGGTTGGCGCAACGATGTTGTGTATACCTGTCTATGATTTGTTCTCATCTGGTTGCTCTGTAATGTAGTTTCTAAGTTTCCTATAGCCTGAAAAGACCAAGATCAAAGCACCTGCAAATATCAACACGGCTGGAAAAGTAATCTCTTGAATTCTGGTATCGCCTATGGTGATTGCAAGTTTTACGGGCTTGTCAGAAAGATTGGTTAGTTCTAGTGTCACTTGATCATCATGTTCAAAATGAAAATAATCAACTGTAACCTTGTTTGTTATCTTTCTTATATCAAGAAAGTTTCCATGAGAATCAACAACTTTTGCAAGAATGTTGTTCTGATAACTTGCAGATGATATCAAGTAGAAACCAATTCCATCTCCCTTGACTTTTACTGGTACACTATTGGCATCAAGACTGTAAAGCGAAAAACTAGTCGTGTTTTTGTTTGCCTCTGATAAAATAATTCCAGCTCCAATCGATCCTGTTATGATTAATAATACTCCGACATAAAACAATGAAATCTGAAATCTCATGATGGTTAGTCTTGTGGGTTCTATCTATTTATTATATCGAGGGCCCGGTGGGATTCGAACCCACGACCTGGTGGTCCGAAGCCACCCGCACTATCCTGGCTATGCAACGGGTCCGATCAATTAAGAATTTAACGGGGCT
>Ga0134125_10002837_pt1 | contig 20347 bp, 26 predicted proteins | sample KB31751_FD_96464 | JGI IMG/M metagenome (GOLD analysis project Ga0134125, IMG submission 96464) | Terrestrial soil microbial communities with excess Nitrogen fertilizer from Kellogg Biological Station, Michigan, USA - KB3-175-1 | ecosystem: Environmental > Terrestrial > Soil > Unclassified ... | reverse complement strand
CGCCAGCTCGAGCCGGAGCTGGAAGGCCACGCGATCGAGCGGCTCGAGGTCCTCGACGCGCGCTGGTCGCGCCCCGTGCCGCCGAAGAAGCTCGGCAGGCAGCTCGACGGCCACACGATCCAGGGGCTGGGACGGCGCGGCAAGTACCTGCTGCTCGCCCTCGACGGCGACAAGACCCTGGTCATGCACCTGCGGATGACCGGCAACCTGGTCCTGCGGGAGGACGACGGCGAGATCCTCGACCCCGCCGAGGGCCGCATCCTCTACCAGGGCGAGCGCACCACCGAGGAGCGTCACCTGCGCGCCCGCTTCGTCCTCGACGACGGCCGCGAGGTCTGGTTCACCGACCCGCGCCGCTTCGGCGAGGCGTTCCTGATCGACGACGAGAAGCTGCCCGAGCGCTTCTCCCGGCTCGGGGTGGAGCCGCTCTCGCCCGAGTTCACGCCGGAGAAGCTGGGGGAGATCGCCGCCGGGAAGAAGGCGCCCTTGAAGTCGTTCCTGCTCGACCAGTCGGGGATCGCCGGGGTCGGCAACATCTACGCCGACGAGGCGCTCTACCGGGCGCGGCTGCACCCGTTGTCCCCGGCCGGGTCGATGAAGCCGGAGCACTGGGCGGCGCTCCGCGACGGGGTCGTCGCCGCCCTGGAAGCGGGGATCGACGCCGGCGGCTCCTCGATCGACGACTACCGCGACGGGCGCGGCGAGAAAGGCCGCATGCAGGAGCGCTTCCTGGTCCACACCCGCGAGGGCGAGCCGTGTCCGGGCGAGGACTGCGAGGGGGTGGTCGAGCGGATCGTCGTCTCCGGCCGCTCCACCTACTTCTGCCCGAGCTGCCAGGTGAAACTGCGCAAGCGCCCGAAACGCCGCGCAAAGCAACGCGGTCGACGGGCCGAAAAGCGCTGATATAGAGCGCTTTTCGGCCCGTCGACGTTCCGTCCGGTCCGTCCCGCATCCTTGTCTCGATGGCGGGATCTACGGTCAAGTCGGAGGCGGTTGTCTTGCGAAGCATCCGGTACGGCGAGGCCGATCGGATCCTGCACCTCTACTCGCCGACGCTGGGTCGTGTCGGCGCGATCGCAAAGGGCGCCCGCAAGCCAAAAACCCGCTTCGGGGGCCGGCTCGAGCCGTTCTTCCGCCTCGACCTCCTCCTCCACGAAGGGCGCAGCGACCTGATGACGGTGACCAGCGCCACCACCGTCGACGGCTACCCGCGGCTGCGCTCCGACGGGGCCGCGATCGGCTGCGGCGCCCGCGCCTGCGACGCCGTCCTGCGCCTGCTCGACGCCGCCGAGCCCAACCTGCCCGCCTACAACCTGCTCTGCCGCTACCTCGCCCTGCTCGACCAGCCTGGCCAGCCGCGCGCGATCAGCCTCGAAGTCGCTCTCTCCTTCCGCCTCAAGCTGGCCTTGGTCGCCGGGTTCGCCCCCGAGCTCGCCTCCTGCGCCGATTGCGGCGAGGCGGAGCACCTGGCGGGCTTCTCGGGCGCCTCGGGCGGGGTCGTCTGCGCCAGCTGCGAGGCCGGTTCCTTCGCCCTTTCCGAAGAAGCCCACCGCTTCATGGTCGAGGCGCTGGCGAAGCCGCTGATCGAGGCCCCGGCCGCCGAGCCGCCCGCCCTGCGTCAGGTCGAGCGGGCCGTGGGAGAGACCCTGGAGCACCACGCTCATGTCCAACTTCGCGCCGCCGCCTAAGATCGATGGGATGCCCATCACCCTCGCAGTCGAGGATCGCGTCCGGGCCTGGGAGGACGAGTTCCTCTCCGAGCACGCCACGCGGTCATACCCGGCCGAGCGCGCCGTCGCCGAGCCCGACAGCCCGCTGCGCACGCCGTTCCAGCGCGACCGCGACCGGATCGTCCACTCGAAGTCCTTCCGCCGGCTGAAGCACAAGACGCAGGTCTTCGTCGCCCCCGAGGGCGACCACTACCGGACCCGCCTCAGCCACACGCTCGAGGCCTGCGGGATCGCCCGCACCGTCGCCCGCGCCCTGGGGCTGAACGAGGACCTGACCGAGGCGATCGGCCTCGGCCACGATCTCGGCCACCCACCCTTCGGCCACGCCGGCGAGGACACCCTCGACCGCTGCCTGCGCGACCGCGGCCATGCGGGCTTCCGGCACAACGAGCACTCGCTGCGGGTGGTCGAGGTGCTGGAGCGCGACGGGGCCGGACTCAACCTCACCGCCCCGGTCCGCGACGGCATCCTCAACCACACCGGGCCGACCAAGCCGTCCACGCTGGAGGGGCGGATCGTCCGCCTCGTCGACCGCGTCGCCTACATCAACCACGACATCGACGACGCGCTGCGCGCCGGGATCCTCCGCACCGAGGACCTGCCCGCGGCGGAGATCGAGCTGCTCGGCCCGACCGGCTCGATCCGCATCGACACCCTGGTCGCCGACATCGTCGAGCAGTCGACCGGGGTCGACGACATCCGCCAGTCGGAGGAGGTCGGGATGGCGATGCTGCGGCTGCGCAAGTTCATGTTCGACCGGGTCTACCTGGGCGAGACGGCGCGCAGCGAGCACGCCCGGGTCGAGCGCACGATGACCGGCCTCTTCGACCACTACCTCGCCCATCCGGAGGTGATCCCGGCGCTCGACCCGACCGCCGACGCCGCCCAGCGGGTCACCGACTACATCGCCGGGATGACCGACCGCTTCTGCATCTCCCGCTACGTCGACCTGGCGATCCCCGAGCAGGCCCGCTTCTAGTGGCGCGGATCTCCTCCGACAGCATCAACCAGGTCCGCGACGCCGCCGACATCACCGAGGTGATCGGCGCCTACACCGACCTCAAACGCGCGGGCGGCCAGATGATGGGGCTCTGCCCGTTCCACGACGAGCGCTCGCCGTCTTTCTCGGTCGACCCCACCGACAAGCTCTACCACTGCTTCGGCTGCGGTGAGGCGGGGGACATCTTCGGCTTCGTGATGGAGAAGGAGGGGCTCGGGTTCAGCGAGGCGGTGGAAGCGCTCGCCGACCGCTACGGGGTCGAGCTGCAGCGCGAGCAGGAGGACCCGAGGGCCGAGGCCCGTCGCCAGGCCCGCCAACGCCTCCAGCAGCTGCTCGAGCGGAGCGCCGCCTACTACGCCAGCTACCTCTGGGAGTCACGCGAGGCCGGCAAGGCGCGCGATTACCTGGCCGAGCGCGGCCTCACCGAGTCGGCCCTGCGCGACTTCGGCGTCGGCTTCGCCCCCAGTGCCTGGGACAAGATCCTCGTCGCCGGGCAACGGGCGGGCTTCCGGGTGGACGAGCTGCGCGCGGTCGGCCTGGTCCAGAAGAGCCGCCAGGGAGGGGAGTACGACCGCTTCCGCTCACGGATCATGTTCCCGATCCGCGACGCCCGCGGGCGCACCCTCGGCTTCGGCGGCCGGGCGATGCGCGACGACCAGGGCGCCAAGTACGTCAACACCGCGGAGACCGACTTCTTCCACAAGAGCCAGATCCTCTACGGGCTCGACCGGGCCCGGGCGGCGATGGCGCGGGCGAACCGGGCGGTGGTGGTCGAGGGCTACACCGACGTGATCGCCCTCCATCAGGCCGGGATCGAGGGCACCGTGGCGGTGATGGGGACGGCGATCACGCCGGATCAGGTTAAAGCGCTCTCGGGGGTGGTGAGCGAGGTGGTGCTGGCGCTCGACGCCGACGAAGCCGGGCAGGCGGCGATGGTCCGGGTCCAGAGCGTGGCGGGCGAACGGCGGATGCGGCTGCGCGTCGCGGCGATGCCGAAAGGCGTCGACCCGGCGGAGATGATGCTCGAGGAGAAAGGCCCGGAGCGCTTCCGCGCCCTGGTCGAGACCTCCGGCGAGCTGACCGACTTTCAGGTCGGCCTGGTGCTCGACCGCACCGATGTCTCCTCGCCGGTCGCCCGCGATCAGGCTCTCGAAGAGGTCGCCCCGATCCTCGCCTCGATGGGCGAGGGCGCGAGTCAGTCGGAGCTGGTGCGCAAGGTCGCCGACCGGCTCGACCTGGAGCCCGCGATGGTGTTGGGACGCGTGGTCGCCTCGACCCCGGCGACCGGCGGTCCCGGGGCGGGTGGCCCGGAAGTGCGCCGCGCCGCGCCGGTCGGTCGCGGACCCGGCGGTCGGGGCGAGGCCCCCCAGGCCAGGCCGCAGGCACGAACCGCCGAGCTCACGTCCCGCGAGCGGCGCGAGCGCGCGCTCCTGGCGATGTGCATCGCCCTTCCCGACCAGGGCGCCGTCTTCCTCGGGAAGCTGGGGGAGGGGCATCTCTCGGCCAGCGGCCGCGAGGCCGCCGACTTCCTCCGTGCCCACCCGAAGGACCCGGTCGAGCACCTGCCGCGCGAAAACGGAGCCCTCGCCGCGCTGATCACCGAACTGTTGATGATGGCCCGCGAGGAGCCCGCCTCGGAGGAGTCGATGGAGCTGAACTTCCTGCAGCTGGAGCAGCGCCGGCTCGAGGACGAACTGGCTGCGGCGGCCGAGCGCGGCGACTACGAGCGCCGCGCCAAGCTCTCCCGCGAGCGGGCAGAGTTGGTCCAGCAGATCGCCCACGCGCAGCGGGTCGGTAGCTGACCCGCTAAATTGCGAGCCGGTCCGGGCGCGCCCGGCCGAGCCGTTCCGGGGTAGCTCAATCGGCAGAGCATTCGACTGTTAATCGAAGGGTTGTGGGTTCGAGTCCCACCCCCGGAGCCTAGGGCCGCGTGCGGAGCCGAGACGCCTCCCTCTGGGGGCAAAGTACTTCCCTCAGGGCAACGCCCAGGGCACCAAAGAGGACACGGGTGGTGCGGCATCCTCGATCGATAAGCCGAAGATAGTCTGAGCGTGTGATCGATCGGGAGGCGATTCCGAGGACCCTGTGGGCGTACGTCGGCTGCGCCGTTGTGAATTTGGGGCTCTGGATCGCGACCGTCATCCTTCTTGCCGGCGGTCTGCTCCTAGATGTCGCTCTGGGGACGGTCATCTGGTGGGCGTCGGTGCTCGCCGTGATCCAGATCGTCCTGCTGTTGTCGCCGACGACTCGCCGATTCTTCGGGCGCGAGGCCACGGCGTAACGACCTGCGCCGATCTAGGCTGGGCGCACCTGGTCGGTCGAATCGTCTTCGGGGGTGAAGATCTCACCGTCTCGGTCGAGGGAGAAGAGATCCCAGTCTTTCTGGCGAGTACGCGGGCGGGACATGTAGCGACCTGGTGGGAGCCCGCCGTCGGTCCTTTCCCTGAGTCCCTCGAGTGCCGCCGCCCGGTCACCGCCCTTCCAGTGGCCGACCGACTCCCATTTCCCGCTGGGGTTGCGGAAACGGAAGTCGAAATCCATACCTAGGAACCTACCCGTTCCCACCCGCCGAGGCTGCACCCTGATGCCCAGGCTCACCAAGTCCAGCGTCCCTGCCGGCATCGGCCTGGGCCTCATCGCTTAAGGATCCCCGTGCGCCTGCCGATGCGGTGGTTGAGCATGAAACACGTCGGAATATGCGAGCACTGCTCCAAAGGTGGAGCGCTGGAGACGGTCGAGGTCACCGAGGTCGGCAAAGCGGGCCCGGTGATCCAGCTGCATCTCTGCGCGCGCTGCGCGGCGGTGCCGAGCGCCGTGTGGCGGCGTCGTTACCAGCCGGTCGAGCGCACCGCGAACGCCGGGCGCTCCTAACCCGTTTCGTCGGGCCGTTTGCCGATATCGCGCTCGCAGGCGGCGATCGTCTTCGGTTCGATCGGATCGGAGATCAGTCCCGCCCGCAGCGCTTCGAGACACCCTTGTCCGGCCTTGTGCATCAGTTCGTCGGCCAGGCGGTCGTCGAGAACGGTCAGGCGCGCAAGGTTCTCGGCCAGGGGTTCGAGGCATTGCCTGCCCCATTCGTATTCGGAGACCACCGCTTTGCATTCGCTCGCTTCCTGCTTGTAGCGCGGACGCAGTTCTTCGTCTTCGGCGAGGCGCTTCTTCATCGCCGCGACCTCGGCGGCGGTCGTCACCCGTTCCGGTTCCTTCGGGGTCGGCGGCGCTGACGAGCCGCCGCATCCGGTTGCCGCGAGTGCCACCACCGTGATCAGTGCGACCAGCGCCATCGCTCGCATGGCGGCCAGCCTAGCGTTGGTCGACGGCGCGACGGTCCGGGGAGCCGGCGCGCCGCAGCGCCAGCTCCTCGACCAGTTCGGCGCCGCGGTCGGCCCCGTCGTGCTCGGCGGCCCAGGCGGCGATCACCCTCGCCCGTGCGGCGAAGCTCGGCTCGCCGAGGACACGGCGGGTCGCCCAGCGCAGCGGGCCGGGGCGGCAGAGGCGCCAGGGCAGGGACCGTCCGACGCCCGCCCAGGAGATCCGCATCGCGGTCTCACCCATGTCACCGGTGATCGGCAGGATCAGGACCGGGGTGCCCGCGCCGAGCGCCCGCGCCACCGTCCCGTGGCCGCCGTGGGAGATCACCAGCGCCGCGATCGGCATCAGCTGGCTGTAGCTCAGCCAGTCCACGAGGACGGCGTTGGCGGGCACCTCGATCGGGCTCTGCGGCCGCACCCGGTTGGTGGTGGCGACGACGCGCACCGGCTCCTCGGCCAGCGCCGCCAGCGCCGTGCGCACGAGCCGGTTCTCCGAGTCGTGGGCGGTGCTGGGGGCGACGAGGACGAGCGGCGCGTCGCCCGGTGGAAGCTCGATGTCCGGATGCGGGACCTCGAAGGCCATCGGCCCGGTGACCTGGACCGATGCGGGCCAGCGGCGGGGGTACTCGAGCTGCGGGTAGGTCGCGACCAGCGCCAGGTCGGGCGAGATCCCGCCGTGGAAGTGGTCGAGCGGCCGCAGCCCGAGGCGCTCGCGCTGGCCGTTCAGGTCGCGGCGGCCGTGCTCGAGGCCGACGTCGAGGGCGCGCTGGCCGACCTTCCAGACCGCCCGCCCGACCGGCGTCCGCGGCTTCCGCAGGCCGATTGCGAAGAACGGCATCCCCGGCTCGGTCACCGGGTAGATGTGGGGGATCAGGGTCGCCAGCGGGACCCCGGCCGCCTCCGCGGCCAGGGTCGGGGCGAGGGTGAGGATGTCGGAGACGACGACCGCCGGGTCGAGGCGCTCGATCAGCGGCAACAGGGCCCGTGCGGCATCGGCGGCGTGGCGGCCCTCATCGGTATCGGGCTCGGGCGGCGGGAAGGTCCGGTATTCCTCGGCGGCGGTGAAGTCGAGCCCGGCGCCCTCGACCGCCGCGCGCCGTTCCTCCCAGGTCTCGATCGTCACCTCGTGGCCCCGCCGGGCCAGCCCCATGCCCAGCGAGATCGCCGGGAAGACGTGCCCGGCGTCGCCGAAGGCGCCGACGAGGACGCGCACTACGGCGCACCGATCGCCTCGCCGGGGCGGGTGAAGACGATCTCCGGGACGTGGCAGTTGGGCGAGGTCCGGACCAGGTAGCGGACCGCCTCGCCGATGTCGGAAGGTCGGATCATCTCCTCGGCCGGGACGGCCCCCTTGACGAAGTCGGTCATCGCGGTGTCGACGAAGGCGGGGGCGAGGGCCGTGCAGGCGATCCCTTCGCCGCCGACCTCGCGCTCGGTGGCGACGCTGTAGTTGACGACCGCCGCCTTGGTCGCCCCGTAGATCGCCAGCCAGGGCTGACCCGCTTTGCCCGCGATCGAGGCGGTGTTGACGATCAGGGCCTTGCGGTGCTCGGCGCCCGCCTTGCGCAGCAGCGGTAGCCCTTCGCGCGTGCCGAGGATGATCGAGCGCAGGTTCACCGCCAGCTGCATGTCGAGGAATCTGGTCTCCACCTCATGCATCGGCGCGCCGATCCCGACCCCGGCATTGTTGACCAGCACGTCGAGGCGGCCGTAGCGCTCCTCATGGGCGACGAAGACGGCTTTCAGCTCCTCCTCGTCGGCGACGTTGGCGGGCACGGTCTGCACCTCGTGGCCGGCGTCGCGCAGGCCCGCCACCGCCTCCTCGAGTTTCTCCGGGCGCCGCGCGGACAGGGTCAGCGCGTGACCCTCCTCCGCCAACACCGCGGCGATCGCCAGGCCGATCCCGCCCGATGCCCCCGTGATCAACGCCGCTCGCTCCGCCATCCCTTTCTCCTCCCGCTCGACGACGCGGCCAGCCTACCGGCGGCGCGGCTCCGAGGTGGGGTGGGGTGCCTCGCGGCCCCCGCACTCTGAAAACATGGCGCCGATGCGGCGCCCCCCTCTTGTCCTGGGCCTCGTCTGCCTGCTCGCGGGTGGATCGCTCCTTCTCGCCGGCTGTGGTGGCGGCGACGGCACGACGTCCCACCTCAATCCGGACGCCGAGTCGGGCAAGAGCCGGCCGGCGCCGCCCAAGAGCGCCTTCCCCGCGGTCGCCGACAGGACCCTCCGCGAAGTGATCAACCAACCGGGGAACCACACGACCCAACTGAAGATCGACACCGAAGCGCAGGCCTTCTACCCGGGGGCGAACCGCTATCCGTTCACGATCGCCGAAAAGCTCGACTCCTCGGGTGCGACCGGGGCGGAGATCCCCGACGCCGAAGCGGCGATCTACTTCGCCAAGGTCCCGCCGATCAAGCCGGGGGCCAAATCGCGGTCCGGCAACAAGGGGATGCTCGGCAAGGCCCAGGCGCAGGCGCTCGACCAGCCCGCCGTCGGCCCCTTTCCGGCGCGGATCGAATCGCTGGCGACGAAGCCGCCCTTCCAGGGCAAGACGACCACCGAAGACCCCGACGTGGCGAGCGTGATCTACTCCGCCGCGCTGAGCCTCCCCGCCGAAGGCGAATACCGTCCGGCGATCCTGGTCAAGGAAGAGGACGGGGTGGGGGCGAAACTCCTTCCCAGCATCAAAGTGGGCGAATACGCAAAGATTCCGAGGCCTGGGGACAAGGCGCCGCTGATCGAAACGCCGACGGCGAAGAGCGTCGGCGGGGACCTCGCCAAGCTGACGACCAGGATCCCGCCGGACACGCAGAACAAGGTCAACTACGCGGAAGTGCTCGGAAAGGAACCGATACTGCTCTTGTTTGCGACCCCCCAGTTCTGCCAGAGTCGGGTCTGCGGCCCCGTCGTCGACGTCGCCCAGCAGGTTCAGCACGAATTCGAAGGCAAGGCCAACTTCATCCACATGGAGATCTACAACGAAAACGATCCCTCGCAGGGGGTGCGCCCGCAGGTGCGTCGCTTCCACCTACCGAGCGAACCGTGGCTGTTCGCGATCAATCGCGAAGGGGTCGTGGGCGCGACGATCGAGGGCGCGTTCGGGACGAGCTTGATGCACAGGGCGGTCGAAAAGGTGGTGGGGGAATGAGCGACAAAGCCGCTTCCGAGGACGAGCTGCTGGTCACCTTCGCGGAGGAGGCGCGGCGCCGCTGCGACGTGATCTCGGCGGGCCTGGCGACGGCGACCACGGACTTCGAGACGATGCGGGCCGAAGCGCACGCGCTGCGCGGCACCGCCGGGGTGGTGGGGCTGCGCCGGCTGGCGGAGCTCGCCGGCTTGATGGAGTCCGACCTCGCCGAAGCGAAGAAGACCGGCACGATCCGCGGCGGACGCGACCATCAGATCGCCGACGCGGCCAAGGCGCTCGCCGAGGGTGCCGCGGCGGCGGCGAAGGGCGAAGAAGAGCCGCCGGACGTGGGCCGCAGCCTCGCCCAGCTGTTCAGCGCCTAGCGTGCGGGTCGCAAGCGCGCCGCTGCGCATCGTCCTGCTGGTCAGCGCCGCCCTCGCGGCGCTCGGCCTGGTGGCCGGCTGCGGGGGATCGTCGAGCGAGCAGACCCTGAGCGTCGGCGACGGCCACACGATCACCGTCTCCGGCGACGTCCACGGCTTCTACGGCGAACTGGAAGCAATCCTCGACCAGTTCCCCTACCAGCACTGGTACGTCGCCTGCGTGGTGCGCGAAGCGAAACAGATCCTCGGCCCGAAGGAAGCCGCGGAACTCGAAGAGCTGCCGGAGGCCGAACGCGAGGCGAAGGCGCAGAAAGCGGCCGCCGAAGCCGAGCCCGCCTGCGAAAAGACCGACCGCCCGACGATCGACCCGAACGCCTCGCACGAGGAAATCGAGCTTCTGCGGGTGAGCACCGTCCCCGGGATCACCGAATTCGCCGAAACCAACGGCATGAGCCCGACCCAGGTCGCCTGCGTCCAGAGCCTCTTCAAGAAACTTTCCGACGAAAAGGTGATCGAACTCCGCAACGGCACGGACAAGGTCCGCGAAGGCATACTGGTCTCCGTCTTCAATCCCTGCGCCCAGCTCAAGTAGCCGGGCGCGCCGGGAGCGAGGCCCCGGGGCGGTAGCTCAGTTGGTCAGAGCACGGGACTCATAATCCCTTGGTCGCTGGTTCGAGTCCAGCCCGCCCCATGTCGTACCGCTCGCGGTCACCAAGCCTGCTCAGGCGGGTATCTCTCCTCCGGGTGACGCGCGTGATCTCCGACCTCAGTCGTCCCATTCCCGCCCCGGGAGCCTGGTGGTGACCTCTTGCAGGAGCCAGCCGTTGCCGTCGGGGTCCTTGAACGACGCGTAGGCAAAATACGAACGTCCTGCGTCGTCGGGGAAGCCCGGGGGCTTCGGTTGCTCTTCGACCTCGCTGACATCGACGCCGCGGCTGATCAGATCTGCCCGGGTAGCCTCGATGTCCTCGACCGCGAGGTAGAGCCTGTCCAGGGAGCCGGGCGTCATCGCCGACAGGCCCTTGCCGAAATGGATCGAGCAGCGCGAGCGGGGCGGGGTCATCTGCACGTTCCGAACGTCGTCGCTGATCGCCAGGTCGACGTCCAGCCGCCACCCGAGACTCAGGTAGAACTCTTTCGCCCGATCTACATCGGACACGGGAATCGTCACGACCTCGAGCTTCATGTCGATCGTGTTCACGTCGTCGTTGCTCATCGTGGCCTCCGTCGGTCGGGGGCGCATGGCGGAGCGACGGGCGGGCACGGCAATCCATGGTCGCTCCCTCGGTCGATCGTCGACCGAGGACGCCCCGTGTGAGCTTGGCCTACCCTCTCCCTGGACGGGCGCGGGAGTCAAGGCATGCCCGGCGACTCAGCTCTGGCGCTTCAGGTTCCAGGTGGCGCCGCCGTCGCAGGAGACCTCGCTGCCGACTTCGTCCAGCAGGTGCACCTTCACCACCACCAGCTGCGCCGACTCGAAGGTCACCGTTGCTTCGAACAGCCCGCGTTCCGGTTCTTCGCCTTCTTCGACTTCGGTCCGGTTCTCCACCTGCTTGAGCGTGTAGGTCTTGCCGACCTTCGGATGGCGCTTGTCGCCGAGGCTGACCGCCAGCTCCTGTTCGGGGCCGAGCATCGGGGCGTACCTGGTGCACTTGATCGGTGCGGCGTAGGCGCTGAAGGAGAAGCCCTTGTCGCTGACCTTGACGCTGACGTCCCCGCTGCCCTTGAGCTTCTTGTCGAAGACCGCTTCGGCGGGGAGGGGGCAGCCCGCCACCTCGGCGCCTTTGACGCATTTCGCCTTGTCGGCGGCGGCGCCGGAGACGGGGATCGACAGGACGAGCAGCGCGCAGAGCGCGAGCGCGGACAGGATTCCAGGCGAACGACGGGACGACACACTCCAGCTCTTCATCGCGACTCCCCAGTGCACTGTTGGACGGACGGGCCCAAGCTAGCGCGGCGGCATCGGTCCGACCGGAGGGCAAAAGTACCCCTGGGTAGAAAGCCCCCAGTGAGGTCAGCCGACCACCCGGTAGCGGAGATGGGTGACGCCCTCGCCCTCGCGCACGTCGATCGCCTCGAACTCGTGGGTGCGCCCGGGGTCGATGCCTTCGAAGAGGCGGCGGCCTTCGCCGAGCAGGCTGGGGACGAGATGCAGCTGGACCTCGTCGAGCACGCCGGCCTCGAGCGCCGCCGCCGCGCAACCGACCCCGTGGACGAGGACGTCACGGTCTTCCGCCGCCTCCTTCGCCCGCGCCATCGCCTCCCGCACGTCGTCGAGCACGGTGACCAAGGGCCATTGGGCGACCGAGTCGGCCGTCCGGGTGCGGCTGAGGATGAAGATCGCGACGCCGTCGTGATGGTCCCCGCTCCACCACCCGGCCGGTTCGACCGTGCCGCGCCCGGCGACCACCGCGCCCGTCGCCATCAGTTCGCCCATCACTTCCCCGTTCACGCCGGCGGGCCGCCCGGGAACCCCGTCGTGCTCGGTCGGCTCCCCGAACCCGAACCACCAGTGCAGTCGCGCCCCGTTGTCGCCGAGCCCGTTCCCCGGCGTCTCGTTCGGCCCGGCCACGAACCCGTCCAGCGACACCGACATGTCCAGCACGCTCTTGCCCATCGTCGTCCTCCTCGCTCATGGCGCACCCTTTTCCTGCGCCTCTACCCGGACGACGAACGTCGCCGCCCGAAAACGACAACTACTTGAGGACGAGCAGGACGAGGAAGATGACCGCCAGCACGCCGACGGCCACCGTCCACGCGCGGGCGTAGGCGCCGAGGACGTTGTAGTCGCGCGGCTTGTGGCCGGTGGCGTCGGCGAGGTAGGCGGCGTTCGCCGGTTCCGGGACTTCCTCGGCGAGCGGGTCTTCGACCATCGTCTCGCCCAGCAGCTCGCGGCCGCGGTCGGCGTCCTCGGGGCGGACGTAGATGCGACGGGAGCTGTTGGTGAGGAGGCCGGAGCCGAGCATCGGGCCATTGATCCCGGTCTGCCGGGCGAGGCTGCGGATGCCCTCCTCGCGGAGCAGGCCGCGGATCAGGGCCGCCTCCTCGCGGGTATCGGCGAAGGCGATCTGGACGAGATCGTCGTCGGAGCGAGGGTCAGCGTCGATGATCTCCACGACGAGAGCGTACGGCGTGGATCGGGGACCCGTTATTCGGTCTCGGAGCGGAGGCGCAGCTGGCGCCGGCGGCGGTGCGCGTAGGTGATGCGGAGGTTCAGCTCGGGCGCCTCGGCGGGCCAGGCTTCATAGATCCCAGGTTGTTCCTCGAGCGGGCGGGAGGAGGCGACGGCGACGATCGCGTGTTCGGCGGTGTCCGCCGTCACCTGATGCAGCTCGCGTTCTCGGTGGCGACGCCGCTCCCACGCGGCTACGACATAGCTCCGCATGCGCGGCACTCTACCCGCTGGAACGGATTCTTTAACTGACGTTTGGTCGGTAACTTTCCGGATAGTCCGTCAGCTTTTGCGGTCTTCAGAGCCTTCTTCGCTCGGCCCGATGCCGAGCATCACGGCAAGCAACAGGCAGGCGAGGACAAGGACGACCGCGCCGACGGCGACGAAGGCGCCGGTCGCGAAGCCGAGGAGGCCGACGACGATGAGGACGAGCGCGACAGCGATGGCGATGCTGCGACGCATCGGCCGATCCTATGGGACTCAAGATCGTCCCACGGCGGTGCGATACCTATGTGATGAAGCGCACCGGGACGATCGCGCTGCTGCTGGTGGTCCTCGGGGTCGGCTGCTTGCTCGCGGTCGATTCGCTGATCGGAGATGGGACCGTCCGGACGCCGATCCACGCCGCCGCGACCGGGACGACCGACGGCCGTGAGGCCGCCGCCGATGTAGCGGCCGAACCGGACGAGGGCGGCGGCTCGAGCGCCAACGGCGGGACCGACGCCGCCGGCCCCGGGATCAGCTTCGCCGCCGTCGGCGACACGATGCTCGGCAGCACCCCCGAGCTCCCGGCCGACCCCGGCTCCTACCTCGACCACGTGAAGGGGCAGCTGATCGGGGACGTCGTCTTCGGCAACCTCGAGGGCACGCTCACGGACCTCTCCGACTCGCCCAAGTGCGGCGGGGCGCCCTCCGGCACCTGCTACGCCTTCCGCACGCCGCCGAGCTACGCGCGCCACCTCGCCGCCGCCGGCTTCACGGTGATGAACATCGCCAACAACCACTCCTACGACTTCGGCCAGGCCGGGCTGGAACAGACGATCGCGGCGCTGGGCAAGGCCGGGATCGCCCACGCCGGCCTGCCCGGCAAGGTGGCGGTGCTGAAGGCGGGAGGGGAGAGGGTCGCCTTCGTCGGCTTTGCGCCCTACGCGCAGACCGGCTCGCTGCTCGACCTCGCCGCCGCCCGGAAGCTGATCCGCTACGCGGCCCGGCGCTCCCCGATCGTCGTCGTCGCGATCCACGCGGGGGCCGAGGGGAGCGATGCCCGACACCTCACCGGCGGCGAGGAGCATTACCTCGGCGAGGACCGCGGTAACCCGGAGGCCTTCGCCAGGATGGCGATCCGCGCGGGGGCCGACCTGGTGCTCGGCTCGGGGCCGCACGTCCTGCGCGGGATGGAGATCTACCGCGGCCGGCTGATCGCCTACAGCCTCGGCAACTTCTCGGGTTTCCATAACTTCGACACGTCGGGGGCGCTGGGGGCCTCGGCGGTGCTGCACGTCACCGTCGACGACGACGGCAGGTTCCGCTCCGGCCGGATCGCCTCGGTGCGGATGGTCGAAGCCGGACAGCCGGTGCTCGACCCATCGGGCGAAGGCGCGCGCATGATCGGCGAGCTCTCGCGTGAGGATCTCGGCAAGACCGCCGTGCGCGTCGGCGGCGACGGCCGCATCTTGGGCGGCTAGCCTGGCTCGGTGCGAACCCGTCTTCTGACTGCCGTGCTGGTGCTCGCGTGTGGCGCATCTTGGCCCGGGATCGCGACAGCGGCTGAACCGACGCCGCCGCGGCCCCAGCTGCGCCGCTGCGACCTCGGCATGCCGCGGCCCTTCAAGTGCGGACACATCCTGGTCCCGGCGCTGCGCGGCGACCCGGCGCTCGGCGAGACCAAGGTCGCCTTCGCGATCCGCTCTCGACGCGATATGTCGAAACCCAGTCTCGGCACGATCGTCGCGATGGACGGCGGGCCCGGCTACGCGGCCACCGCGAAGCCCTACGCGGCCTCACTGGTCGCGGCGCTCGGCCCGGTCCTCCGCCGCCGCGACCTCGTCCTCTACGACATGCGCGGCACCGGCCGCTCCGACGCGATCGACTGCCCGGCCCTACAGGCCGGCCTGACCCAGGAATCGATCGCGATCGGCGAGTGCGCCAACCAGCTCGGCCCGCGCTACGCCGGCTACACCTCGGCCGAAGGGGCAGAAGACCTCGACCTGCTCCGCCGCGCCCTCGGCCTCGGCAAGATCTTCTTCTACGGCGACTCCTACGGGACGTTCTTCGGCCAGGCCTACGCGGTCCGCCACCCGGACAGCCTGCGCGGCCTGATCCTCGACTCCGCCTATCCGGGCGACGATCCTTACTACCGGACGCTCCTGCCCGCCGGGCTCGAAGGGCTGCGGATCGCCTGCCGCGACGCGCCGGGCTGCAGCGGCGACCCGGTCGCCAGGCTCACCCGCGTGGTCACCATCTTCCACCGGCGCAGGCTCTCCACCGAGCCGCTGATCTCCTTCCTGCTCGAGGCGGGGACGCTGGCGCCGCGCTCCTACCTCAGCCTCGACGACGGCGACCGTCGCTTCCTCGCCGGAGAACCGCGGCGACTCGGCCGGCTGCTTGCTCCCGGACCGGCGGGCGCCAGGCTCTCCGAATACAGCAACGGCCTGGCGATCGCGGTCGAATGCAACGACTACAAGCTGCTCTGGGACGCCTCGGCGCCGTTCTCCACGCGGATCGCCGAACTGTCGGCCGCCGTCCGCAGGCTTCCGCGTGACTCCTTTGCGCCTTTCGGGCGCAAGGAGTACCTGCTCTCGCAGGCGGCGCGGCTCACCCCGTGCCTCTATTGGCCGGGGCCGCCGGCGGGTGGGCTGCCGGCGCCGATCCCGGGCGACTGGCGGGCGCCGCGCAGCTTCCCCACCTTGATCACCGCGGGCCAGGTCGACGACGTGACCTCGGTCCGGGAGGCGAGTGAGGTGCGCAGGCGCTTCCCTCGCTCACGGCTCTACGTCGTCCCCGACCGCGGCCACGTCTCCAGCCTGTACTTCCCGTTCCGCTCGCCCGCGGTCGGGGTGATCCGCCGCTTCATCACCGCCCATTAGGGCGGCTGTCGCCGCTACGGCAGCAGTTCTTCGGCCTTTTCCTTTGCTTCTTCGATGCCTTCTTCAGCCTTTTCCCTGGCTTCTTCGAGGCTCTTCTTGCTCTTGCCTTTGCTGTTTTCGAGCTTTTCCTTGGCTTCTTCGAGGCCTTCCTGCGCCTTTTCCTTGCCTTCTTCGACCTTTTCCTTGCCTTCTTCGACTCCGCGTTCAGCCGATTCGACGCCTTCTTCGGCTTCCTTCTGGGCGTTGTTGCCGGTCGTCGAGATTTCTTCCGAGACGCTTCCCGACGAGCCGCCGGTCGAGTCGCCGCCGCCACCGCAACCGGCGAGGAGGGCGCCACCCGCGATCGCCGCGATGGCGGCGAGGAGCGCGCCTGCGCGGCGCAGCTTGAGGTCGATCTGGTTCATTCGTTCTCCCCTTCGATTGCGTTGATGGAACCGGTACCCCGATTCTCCCCTAGTTCCGAACTTGGCAGCTGCGCGAGAGGAAGGCTTGCATCGTGCGGCCGCCACCGAAGTCGAAGACGCCGCGGGCGAAGGTGAAGGTCGCGCCCGGGAAGCCTTTCGGTGCCGAGCAGGCCGCGCTCAGGTAGCTGCGCCGCACACCGCCGTAGGAGTAGCGACGGCCGATGTTCAGCTGCAGCTGGGTGATCGAGCCGAAGCCGCCCGCCAGCCTCGGCACCTTGGTCGTCAAAACCGTGCCGAAACGTCCGGTGCCGTGGCTGATCTTCAGCGGGATCACCAGCGTCACCTTCACCGGCTGGGAGATGTAGATGTGGATGAACATCCCCGCCCGCCCACCGACGATCCCGTTGAAGACCAGCGCTCGTCCATCGACCAGGATCGGTTTGCCGGAGAGCTGCAGCTGTGCCTCGAACCGCCCGTGGCCTACCTGCGCGGATCGGCAGTGTTCGAGCGCCAGTTCGGAGCTGGTCGACTGGAGTGCCGGTGCCCTGCAGGCGGGCAGGCCGCGCGTTTCGATCCGCCCGGAGCTGCTCAGTTCGATCCGCATCTGCTGCAGCGGTGGCGGCTGGGTGCCGTCGGTGGTCCCGATCCGGCCTTCGACTTCGACCGAGATCGGCGCCGGCCGCTCGCGCGGCAGCGCGTGCGGGGTGAACTTGGCGCTGAAAGTGAGCCGGACGTCGCCGGACTGGACCACCTCGGCGCCGGCCACCGCGGCAAGCGCCCCGGCGGCGATGAGCAGCAGCACAACGGTGGCAAGTCGACGACGCATCCCCATCCCCTGAACGAGTCTAGGTCGGCAATCGCCGGCTACTGTTGAGCCATGATTGAGCAGCAGGGGATCGAGGGACCGCTGACGGCGACGCTCGAGGGGCGGCTGGTGACGCTCGAGCCGTTCGCCGAGGAGCACCGCGACGGCCTCTGGGAGGCGGCCCAGGCGGACGAGATCTGGGTCTGGCTGGCCCACCTGAACAAAAGTCGCGAGTTCTTCGACTACTGGTTCGACACCACCCTGGCGAGCAACGAGGCCGGGGAGGGGAACCCGGCGGAGACCGGCGCCTTCGCCGTGCGGCGCCGGGCCGACGAGGTCCTGATCGGGTCGAGCCGCTACATGGCGGTGCGCCGGCGCGACCGGGTTGTGGAGATCGGCTGGACCTGGTTCAACCCGTCGGCATGGCGGACCGGTGCCAACGTCGAGACGAAACTGCTGATGTTCACGCGCGCCTTCGCGACGCTCGGCTGCGTCCGCGTCGAGCTCAAGACCGACGCCCGCAACGAACGCTCGCGCGGGGCGATGGCCGCCCTCCCGGCGAAGTTCGAGGGCATCATGCGCAAGCACCAGATCACCCCCGACGTCGGCCAGCGCGACAGCGCCTACTACAGCGTCATCGACGACGAGTGGCCCACGGTCCGCACCGCCCTCCAAACCCGCCTCACCCCGCGTTGATGGCTACTTCTCGCGGTCGTCTCGATCGTCGGGGTGGACGACCCGTTCGGCCGCGGCGCGCACTTCTTCGCCCGCCTGTCGGGTCGCCGCCATCGCCTCCGCGGTGGCGTGGGTCACGCCCTCGCTCGGCTTGCCGCCGACGATGTCGCGGAAGGCTTCCTTGAAACGTTCGGTCCGCCGGTCAGGGTGGAATCGAGCCTCGGCCTTCGCCTGCTTCCGCGGGTGCCTCTCGCCGTAGCGGCGGTGCGCCCACGGTGAGTTCGGCTTGCCGATCCGGCAGGTCGCGTAGATCGCCAGCGGCAGGAAGAAGACGCCGGTGATGCCGTGCAGCCGCCGACCCTTGAGGAAGCTCGCGGCGACGAAGAAGATGATGATCACCCAGGTGAGGATCGACTCGACCGCGGTCGCGCCTTCGCTGCTCGCCTCGAACGGATTGACGCCGAGCACGATCATCCCGATCAGCGCCGCCGCGATCACCGTCGCGTCGATCGAGCTGCGCCCCTGCTCGGCCCAGTAGACGTCTTCGAGGTAGACCCAGAGGGCGAACTCGTCGATCGTCAGCCCGACCCCGATGCCGAACAAGAAGGCGCTGATCTCGGTCAGCGGGCTGTGCCCGAAGGCGGCGAAGCCGAGCGTCCCGGCGACCATCATCGTGATGATCCCGAACACCAGATGGTGGACGTGGAGGCCGCTCTCGCTTTCGATGTTGCCCGGCCACCAGCTCACTTCGGCGCGGATCATCCGCGTGCTCATGCGGATGAAGGCGAACGAGCCGAGGAACCCGACCAGCACCAGGAAAACCCCCTGCCGGTCGTGTTCGACCAGCTGGTCGTTCCAGAAGTCGGTGATGAAATTGGCGAGGGGGAGGGTGGTGCTCATGCCGCCCCTGCCGCGACGATCGGCTGCGGCCGCTGCTTGAGGGCCGGAGCGTTGCCATCCCGGTGGTGGATCAGGTCGAGAGTCACCAACACGACGGCGACGGAGAAGAACGGCGCGGTGATCATGTTGCCGACCGACTCGCCGACCCAGGCCGCCAGGATGCCGTGGCCGAGGAGCGAGTGTGAGAGGCCCACTACCGCTTCGTTGATCCCGTCGCCGACGATCTCGAGCGGGAAGACCACCGCGGCGACCATCCAGAAGTGCCCGCGCACAAGTTGGACGCTGCGCCGGAAGCCACCCCAGACGGAGTGCTTCTCCAGCTCGACCACCGCCCCGGACAAGGCGAAGTAGACGAAGAAGATGAGCGCGCCGATGACGAACATGAAGAGCCCGAGCAAGATGACCAGCACGTAGAGCAGGTCGACGGCGATCAGTTTCAAGTAGGAGATGTGGCGGGCGATCTGACGCATCGTCGGCGGGTGCTCGTGTTCGGGGTGGGTCAGCGAGATCGCCACGGCGCCGCTGAAGAACACCTCGCCGAAGAGGCTCGAGGCGGTGACCGCGACGAGCGCGCCGAGGAAGGCGGCCAGTTTGAAGCCTTCGGTCACGTTGAGCGAGGCAGTGTCGACCTGGTGCAGCAGCGCGTCGGCGAAGCCGAGCGGAATGAAGACGATCGCCGCGAGCAGGAGAAGCGACGGCGCCCAAGCCAGGTAGGTACGACCGATCCGGACGTAGACGCCCAGCAGTCGACGCCGACGGGTCATCGCCCGCGGCCGCGCCGTCGCCTGCCGGCCGGGACGCGGCCGCGCCGCTCCAGCTTCGCCTGGCTCGAATCCGCGGCCGGCACCCGGCGCAGGCTGCCCAGCTCGGGGATCAGGATTTCTTCGGCGCAGACCCGGTGCCAGTGGTGGTGGTCGGTCCCGCCGAGCCGGTGCACGAACTGGACGATCGTGTGCTCGTCGCCGACCTCGATATCGCCGTGGCAGCCGGGGCAGCGGTAGAGCTTGCGCGCGATGCCGCGGATGAGCCAGGCCTCGTCCCCCTCTTCGGTGACACCTTCAAGGCTCCAGCGCATGCTTGGTAGTCCGTCGAACGAAGCGATCTTCGAATCCAACCAGAAGGGAAAGCGTCAGGCCCGGAGAAAAGGGCAGCCGTGACCAAGACCGCGACTAAATCCCCCCAACTCAAAAGCCTTTCCGACTACATCCAGGAGCGTTTCGAAGAGTTCTCGCGCTCCCAGAAAGATGTGGCCCGCTACATCGTCGACCACCTCGACGAGGCGGCCTTCCTCACCGCGGAGGAGCTCGCCCGCCGCGCCAGCACCTCCTCATCGACCGTCGTCCGCTTCTCGCAGGCGCTCGGCTTCGAGGGCTACCCGGAGCTGCAGCAGGCCGCGATCGAGGAGTACCGGACGACCATCGCCGCGGTCGGCTCGGCCGCCGGGCCGCTCTTCAGCTTCGACCACTCCGAGCTCGAGGGTTCGCTCAGCGCCGACTACTCGAACCTGGAGGAAACGGCCCGCAAGCTGACCACCGAGCAGGTCGACAACTCGGTCGCCGCGCTCGCCACCGCCCAGCGGATCGTGATCGTCGGCGTCGACCAGATGGCGTTCTTCGCCTCCTACCTGCGCCACACCCTCAGCCTGCTGGACATCCGCGCCGAAATCGTCGCCTCGACCGGCGGCGAGAGCCTCCAGCGGCTCGGCCGGATCGACGAGAACACCCTCGTCATCACCCTTTCGGCGGGTAGGG
>Ga0134125_10002836_pt1 | contig 20347 bp, 17 predicted proteins | sample KB31751_FD_96464 | JGI IMG/M metagenome (GOLD analysis project Ga0134125, IMG submission 96464) | Terrestrial soil microbial communities with excess Nitrogen fertilizer from Kellogg Biological Station, Michigan, USA - KB3-175-1 | ecosystem: Environmental > Terrestrial > Soil > Unclassified ... | reverse complement strand
GGTGGCATCGCCCAGCGCGGCGAACACCGGCGCGCTGGCGGACAACGCGGCGGCCTTGCGCCGTGGGCGTTCAGTGCGTGGCGACATATTTCTCGATGTTGCCCATCTGCATGGCCCAGCCACCGGCATTGGCGCGCAGCGCGGCGTCGCGGCGCGCGGCCGGCACCTGATCGAAGCCCGACTCGGCAAGCCGCAGCATGATGCCCTCCGCCACCGGCTCGAGTTCGAAGGTGACCAGGGTGGTCGGCTCCTTCTCGTAGTCCATGCCCGGCTCGATCGCGTAGGGATGCCAGCGCCAGGCAAACACGCGCATCGGCTCGATGCGTTCGACGTACAGCGTGAATGGCGTGCCGGCATGCGGCGCCTGCAACTTCGCGACTTCGGCGTCGACCTGGGTGGGCTGGATCGTGCCGGTGATCGGCCGGCCGGCAACGAAGGGCCCGTCCAGCGCCATGCCGAACCAGGCGCCGAACGCGCGGGCATCGGTCAGTGCGTGCCACACCCGTTCGAGCGGTGCGCGCAGCAGTATGTGTTGTTCGATGCGATCAGTAGACGAACCCATGGGCGATCCTCGATGGCAACCGGAAGGTTGCATGATGCACGAGCCATGTCAAACGCGCAACCTTATGGTTGCCTAACCCCGGGCGCCGGTTCGGCGAATGAAACCAGGGCAGCCTTCACCGAAAATCCTCTACGGGTTCGAGGCGGGACGCATCACCGACAGTCGGGCAGCGACACGGTTTGCGCGCCGCCGTCATAGCTCAGGACGCGACCGGCACCGCCCTGCCTGCAGGTGACACGAAAGGCGAGTTTCGCTGCCATGTCCCGATAGTGCGCCTGACGCGCAGCGAGCTTCAGCGTGTGCGTGGTGTCGTTCCAGCGCATGGCGATGGTGGCGTACTGGCCCTTCTGATAACCGTAACCGTCGCCTGCATCATCGTAATAGGTGAGATCGCCATCCTTGCCGGGGAAAACGCGCAGTTCCGTCGGCTCATCACTCGGTGCGTCGGCATAAGGCTTGACCGGGCCCAGGGGCAGAATGGAACCCGCACGGATGAACAGCGGAATGTGCGCCAGCGGTGTCGCTGCCGACACGGTGCGCCCGCCTGCTTGTCGCGCGCCAGTCCAGAAGTCGTACCAGCCATCCGGGCCAGGCAGGTAGACGTTGCGCGCGGTGGCGCCCGCTTGCAGTACCGGTGCGACGAGAATCTGCTTGCCGAACATGTACTGGTCCGTCACCGCCAATGCCTTGGGGTCGGTGCGGAAATCGAATGCCAGTGCGCGCATCATCGTGCCTTGATGGGCGGTGACGTCCCATGAGGTGGCATAGATGTAGGGCAGCAAGCGGTAGCGCAGTTTCACGTCGTCGATCAGGATCTTTTGCGTGGCGGGGTCGAACGTCCATATTTCCTTGCCGTTGCCGGCGCCGTGAATACGGAACATCGGATTGAACACACCGAACTGGTGCCAACGCACGAACAGCTCGGTATAGCCGGGGTCCTTCGCCTGGTCGGGGCTGAAGAAGCCGCCGATGTCCGCCGACCAGTAAGGGATGCCGCTCATCGAAAGATTCAGCGCTGCCGGAACCTGACGCCGCAGCGTTTCCCAGCTGGCATGGGTGTCGCCCGACCAGGTGATCACGCCGTTGCGCTGCTGGCCGGCATAGGCCGAACGCGACAGGATGAAAACGCGCTTGCCCGGCTGGTCACGCAGCATGCCGTCATGCACGGCCGAGGTATGCAGCAGCGGAAACGCGTTGTTGACGACGATGCCCGGACCGGCTGCCGTGGCGATCTCGCGCATCTCGCCGGTGGCACCACCCAGTTCGGCCTCATCGCCATCCAGCCACCAGCCATCGAACCCGTAGACGCCAAGACGGGCCATGACCTGCTGCCAGTAGATGGCGCGCCCTTGCGGATTCCAGGCGTCGTACCAGCGCCCCCAGCCGGGCGGATAAACGTTCGGATAGACGCCGGGAAGCACCGCGCCGGCCTTGCTCAACGCGGCCAGATTGTCGGTGCCCAGATCGAAGCGTGGCCACACGGAAATGATGGTGTGGACGTGCATGGCGTGGATGGCCTCCACCATCGCCGCCGGATCGGGATAGCGAGCCGGATCCATGCGATGGCTGCCCCATTGGCCGTCCTGCCAGTACTGCCAGTCCTGCACGACGGCATCGATCGGCACACCCATCCTGCGGTAGCGCGCCGGAATCGATTCCAGCTCATCCTGCGTGGCGTAGTGCTCCTTGGATTGCCACATGCCCCAGGTCCAGCGGGCCATCATCGGCACATCGCCGGTCAGCCAGCGATACCCGGCGATGATGTCGTGTATTTCCGGCCCGGCGATGAAGTCGTAATCGATGCCGGGACCTGCTTCGTTGCGTACCACCAGCGGCGGCTTGCCCGCCACGCCGACATCGACGTCCATCACCGAGGCGTTGTTCCACAACAGGCCGAAACCCTGCGGTGACACCATCATCGGTACGGCGACATCGGTATTGGCCTGTTGCAGATGAACCGTGGCCCCGCGGTAGTCGAGCAGGCCATTCTGGTGCTGGCCAAGACCATGGATGGGCGTGTGCGTCAGGAAATCCTGCCTTGTTCCCACGCCGATATCGCGATCACCTTCCTGCAGCAAAAGGTGGTGCGCCTTGTCGAAAAAGCTGACGCGCGCCGTCGCCTTGTCGACTTCGACGTTCAGGTCGCTGGTCTTCAGTACATACGCGGCGGGGGTTTCGCTGATCTTGAATTGAACCTTGGACGGCGTGGCGATGACGTCGGGGTTGTAGTTGCCCGCATAGCCCGGCGTACCAAATTCGACATGCACGATCCGGCTCGTCCACGGCGCGAGATGCAGGACGCCTTTTTCGGTGGAAAGTGCCAGCCCCGTGTTCGAGTCGAGCCTCGCCTTGACGGTGTCCGCATGGGCTTGCACGCCAGCCATGAACGCGAGTGAGGCAACCAGCGTGACGAATCGCAATGGGGGCACAGGCGTCTCCATTATCTTTGAAAGAACGTGCCGCCCAGGGACAGGCATCGAGCCGGGCGCGTTCGTGATCGCACGATTCACCCTGGCAAAGGTCCGGGCGGCGGGTGGTGCCCGCCGCCTTGGTTTGCGGCCCGCGCCCGGTATGAAGCTCAGTGCGCCGACTTGATCCAGCCGTGCATCGTCAGCCAGCGGCTGAAGTCGCCGAACCAGCCGGTGCTGGTGGTTGTTTTCTGGTACATGCCGAAGCCGTGGCCGCCTTGCTCATACAGGTGGAACTCGACCGGGCGCTTGGCATCACGCCAGCTCTGGATGAGGCCGAAGCCGGCGTTGCCGAAGAACGGATCGTCAGCGGCCAGCGCCACGAACATCGGCGGCGCGTCGGCCGGTACTTTCACCGCCGCGAGCGGGCCGTAGATGAGGCCGATGAAGGCAGGCTTGGCAGCCTTGACGTTCAGTTCGGTGGCCAGCGTCAGCATGGCGCCGGCGGAGAAACCCACCATGCCGACCTTGTCGGGGTCGACGTGCCACTTGGCGGCATTCTTGCGCACCAGTTCGAAGGCCGCGCGCGAGTCGGCGAGCTGCGGGGCGAGATCGGAAATGACGTCGCTTGCCTTCGGCTCCGGTCGCTTGGCGGTGGACGAAAACATCTTCTTCATCGACTCCTCGAACCCGGCCATGTCCTTGGGCGTCTGCTTGAGCCGGTACTTCAGCACGAAGGCGGCGACGCCCTGGGCGGCAAGCGCCTTGGCCACGTCCGAGCCTTCGTTCTCCATCGACAGCGTCCTGAAGCCGCCACCCGGCGCGACGATGACCGCTGCACCAGTGGCCTTGCCCGCATCGGGCAGGTAAGGCGTGAGCGTGGCGACGGTGACGTTGCGCGCGAAGGTGCTGCCGTACTGGCTGTGCCACGACTCGCTCGCTGTGGCATTCGGCAGCGCACCCGTTCCCAGCTCGATGGCGTTGGCCTGCGCGGGCGTGGGGATCGGGGTCATCTTGTCGTTCTGCGCCTGGGCCGGGGCGGCGAGGGCGAAGGCAAGCGCCAGGCCCAGGGTCAGGCAGGCGTTACGGCTGGAACGGCGCACTTTCGTCATGCTTTCCACTTGCTTCACGCGATCTCTCCTTCATGGTCGATGGTCCGTTTGATCTTACGTAAAAAAATCGCGCGCGTGCGTTCGCGATCCGTCAATCGACCGTGTTTTGTGCATTCTTGGCGAACTGCCATATTCGTTTAGCCATCCATATTTGGTCGGTTTTGTTATCTCAGGCGCTGCTTGCCGAACATCACGGCCATCGATCGCGCACCCAGCTCGCGGCAGGTGCTTTTTGATCGGAGGCTTCTCCACACCGGGAGATACAACCAGTCGAAAGTTTTCCCGCGCTTGTCGCCGGGGGCATGGAGTCGGGATGGGAAGGCCGGCCGCGATCGGTTATATCTACGCGGAGGGGATGGCGACACGGCGCAAGTTGGCGCCACATCTGGCGCTGCCCGAGGCGATGGTTTCGCGCACGGCGGTCGCAATGACAGCCGGCGGTAGAGGAGAGATCGACATGACGATGACGAGGCGCGAGATGCTGGGCGTATTGGGTGTGCTGGGCGCAGGTGCGGTGGCCAGCGTGTCACCGCGCTTTGCGTGGGCAGCCAGTGGCGGTTACCCATGGCCGCTGGGTGTCCAACTGTGGTCGGTAAAGGCCGAGATGGATCAGGATTTCGACGGCACGCTGGCGCAGCTTGCGAAGCTGGGCTATCGCGAAATCGAAACGGCGGGGCTGCACGGCCGCACGCCCCAGGCGTTTCGCGAGGCGGTCGTGCGGGCCGGGTTGAAGCCGGTGAGCGCGCATTTCTCGATGGGCGACCTGTTTGGCGATGCCGCCGCCCGTATCGCGGATGCGCGGGCGATGGGCGTGCAGTGGATCGTGGCGTCCTCCCCGCGGCCGGACAAACCGCTCGGGGAGGGCGACTGGATCCCGGCGATCCGCGACGCCATGACGCTCGATGCCTGGAAGAAGAACGCGGCGGAGCTCAACCGGATCGGTGCGCTGGCGAAGGCGGCGGGCTTGAAGCTCGGATACCACAACCACCCGATCGAGTTCGCCGAGTACGACGGGCAGCGCGGCTACGACGTGATCCTGGAACACACCGACCCGGCGCTGGTGAAGCTGGAACTGGATGTCGCCTGGGCGGTGGCCGGTGGCGTCGATCCGATCGCGCTGCTGAAGAAGCATGCCGACCGCATCCGCCTGCTGCACATCAAGGGTCTCAAGGCACGCCCCGCACCGGGCACCTATGGCAACGATTTCGCGAGTGGAGTGATCGGCACCGGCGACGTGATCGACTGGCCGCCGATCTTCGCCGCCGCACGCAAGGCAGGTGTGGTGCATGCGTTCGTCGAGCAGGAACCGCCGCATATCCAGCCGATCATGAAATCGCTGGCCGCGTGCCGCGACTATCTGCGATCGCTATGATCGAGACCATCATCGGGGAAGCGCCATGACGGGCAGGAAATTCACGTTCGGAGCCGTGGCGATGGCAGGGGCGATGATGCTGGGAGCCACCGGCCAAGCCTCGGCGAAGGATGCGCGCCCGGCGATTACCGGCGTGTCGCATCTGGCCGTCTATTCGACCGACCGCGCGGCCAGCGAGCATTTCTACACCACCATCCTGGGCGCCAAGAAAGGTGCGGACCCGGAGGCGGCCGCAGGCGTGCGCTATTACTTCAGCCCGCGTCAGTTCGTCGAGGTGCTGCCCGCGCCTGCGCACCACGGCAAGAGCATGCTGGCGCATGTGGCGTACAACACCGCCGATGCGGCGGGGCTGCGCGCGTATCTGATGGCGCATGGCGTGACCGCGGCGAGCGCGCTGCATCGTGGCGAAGACGGCGAGTGGTTCTCGGTGCACGACCCGGAAGGCAACGAAGTGCAGTTCGTGCAGCCCGCCACCAGCGACACCACCGCGGTGGCCGGTGCGATCAGCGGGCGCATCATCCATGTCGGTTATCTGGTCCACGACCGCGCCAGGGAAGACGCTTTCTACCGCGAGATTCTGGGCTTTCGCCCCTACTGGCACGGCGCCATGAAGGAAGGCGCGATCGACTGGATATCCCAGCAGGTGCCCGACGGCACGGATTGGCTGGAATACATGATGGTGGGGCCGGGATCGACGACCCCGCTCGACCATGTCGACGCCCATCAACTGGGCGTGCTCAACCACCTCTCGCTGGGCGTGCCGAACATGGAGGCGGCGGTGACGACGCTGATCAACCAGAGCCGCCTGAGCCCGCGCCACGACGGCCCGCAAATGGGTCGCGATGGCAAGTGGCAGGCGAACCTTTACGACCCGGACGGCACCCGGCTGGAGTTGATGGAATTCCAGCCCGTGGCCAAACCGTGCTGCTCTCCGTTTACGGCGGAGAGCCCGAAACAGTAAGGCGTTGTGCGGTGCACCCCGCTGCGTCGGGTTTGCCGCCGCAAGCTCCGTTGAATGGGCCGGCGGGAAAAGTAATTCGCCCTCCAGCGGAGGGCGAATTACTCGAGCGTCGACGTCAACGAAGCATGGTGCTGGTGGCGATCACCGCGGACTGCTCCAGCGCAGAAAACTTCGAGACGTCACACGATCCTGTTCTGCCGGATCACTTCCTTGTACCAGGCGGCGCTGAGCTTCGGGGTGCGCTTTTGCGTGGCGAAGTCGACGTAGTGCAACCCGAAGCGTTTGCCGTAGCCGTCCGCCCATTCGAAGTTGTCCAGCAGGCTCCACAGGAAATAACCCTTCAGTGGATAGCCTTCGGCGACGGCGTGCTGGAACTGCCCGACGTAGTTGCGCAGGTACATGATGCGGTCGGTATCGTCGATGTGGCCGTCGACGACCGGATCGTCGGCGGAGGCGCCGTTTTCGGTGATGTAGATCGCCTTGGGGTTCCACAGTTCGCTGGTCATCCGCACGCCCCAGTAGGCGACTTCGGGCCCCACGACGAGCCACGGCGAGGCCATGCGCGGCGACGAGGGGATGTGCGGGATGTATTTGTAGCCGGCGGGGCCGTCATCGGCGCGCACCCATTCGGGCGCGTAGATATTTAGCCCCACGAAATCGAGCGGGCTGCTGATGATCTTCATGTCGCCGGGCTCTACCTTCGGTGCGGCGGTGCCTTCCTGTTTCAGGTATTCGTCGATGTAGCGCCCTTCCATGATGGCCGTCATGAACATCGCGTTGTTCTCGCGCGTGGCCTTTTTCGCGGCGGCGATGTGCTCGGGCGTGTCGAACGCCGGCAGGAAGAAGACGGTGTTGTCCGCCAGCCCCACCTGCGTGCCTGGCTTGCTGTGCGCGCGGATCGCCTGGACGGCCAAACCATGACCCAGGATGCCGTGGTGGCGCACCTGGTTGACCTCGGCCTGGGGCAGTTTCAACCCCGGTGCCTTGATGCCCGAACCGTAGCCCTGGTCGGTGAAGCAGCGCAGCTCGTTCACCGTCATGAAGTGGTGCACGCGGTCGGACAACTGGCTGGCGACGTAGCCCGAATAGTCGGCCAGCGCATAGGCGGTGTCGCGGTTCTGCCAGCCGCCGGGCAGCGCGGCGGGAAGATCCCAGTGGAACATCGTGACGTGGGGCTCAATGCCCGCCGCCAGCAGCGCGTCGATCACCTTGTTGTAGTAATCCACACCCTTCTGGTTGGGCTTGCCGCGCCCCTCGGGGAAGATGCGCGACCAGGCGATCGACATGCGGTAGGAGCGCACGCCCAGATTCTTCAGCAGCTCGATGTCTTCCGGATAGCGGTGGTAGCTGTCGCAGGCCACATCGCCGTTGTCGTTGTTGGCCACCTGCCCGGGCGTGTGGGAAAAGATGTCCCAGTTCGTCTTGCCGCGCCCGTCCTCGTTGACGGCGCCCTCGATCTGGTAGGCCGCCGTGGCGCAGCCCCATCGAAAATCCTTGGGAAAGCTGTAATGGATCGGATGGATGCGCGGTTGCGCCGATGTGCCTTCCATGGCCTTGGCGGCCGATGCCGCGGCCAGGCCTTTTCCGAGTGCCAAGGTGGAGGTGGCGGCGCCGGTGCCAAGCACCAGGCCCGTCCGCAAGAAGTCCCGTCTTTTCATCGCTGTCCCTTCCTGTGAGTTTGCACGATAGGTAGTTGCCGATACCGGCGGTAAAGATCGCATGATGCATCCGAACGGGGCCGCTCCGCGATGGAGCGGCCCCGCACGGTCAAGGCTGCAGCGACACCACGGTCACCGACACGGGTGGCAGGGTCAGCACGATGGCGCCGTTCTTCAGCGTGCCGCTGATCGAGCGGGGCGCCACGGTGCGCGGATGGTCGAAGGTGTTGATGCTGTCGACCTTCGGCGCGCTGAGGGTCTGGCCATTTGCCGATGTCGCCTTGAAGCCCAGCGCGGCGGCGTCGACGTCCAGCGGCCGGTTCGGATCGAGGTTGGTCAGCGAGAGCCAGATCGTGCCGTCCTTGCCCCTGGCGGCGATGGCGTCGAGGCGCGGCAGGGTGGTGTCGCCGTGCACGTACGAGCCGGCGTCGTAGCTGACGGGGATGAAGGTGGCGTCCTGGAACGGCACGTACATCTTGAAGACGTCGTAGGTCGGCGTCAGCACCATCTTCGGGCCGTCGGTGAGGATCATCGCCTGCAGCACGTTGATCATCTGGGCGATGTTGGCCATGCGCACGCGGTCGGCGTGGCGGGCGAAGATGTTGATGTTGAGGGCGGCCAGGATGGCGTCGCGCTGGCTGTTCTGCTGCATCAGGAAGGCGGGGTTGGTGCCCGGTGTCGGCGCCAGCCACGCGCCCCACTCATCGACCACCAGCGCGATCTTCCTCTCCGGATCGTACTTGTCCATCACGGCGGACTGCTTGTCGATCAGCGGGCCCATCTTCAGGGTTTCCTTGATCACGTGCGCGTAGGCCGCTTCGTCGAAATCCGTGGACGGCATGTGCGGCGGCCAGCCGTCGTAGATGGTGTACGAGTGCAGCGACAGGCCCTGGATGTCGAACGACCAGCCGTGGCGTTCCTTCCATGTCTTCATCACCGCCTCGGTCCAGACGGTGTCGTCGGTGCCGGGGCCGACGGCGATCTTCAGCGATGGCTCCTTGGCGTTGTAGCTGCCCACGAAGCGGGCGTAGCGGCGCAGCTCGGCGGTGTATTCGTCCGGCGTCATCAGGCCGCCGCAATCCCAGCTCTCGTTGCCGATGCCCATCATGGCGACGCGGTAGGGCGCAGGGTGGCCATTGGCGGCGCGCAGCTTGGCCAGCGTGGTGGGCTGGTCGGCGGTCATGTACTCCATCCAGTCCTGCGCCTCGGCCACGGTGCCGGAGCCGACATTGAGCGAGATATAGGCCTCGGCGCCGACCTGCTTGGCGAAGTCCATGAACTCGTCGGTGCCGAACGCGTTGGAGTCGACCACGTTGCCCCAGGCCGTATTGACGCGCGTGGTGCGGTGGGGGCCGATGCCGTCACGCCAGTGGTAGCTGTCGGCATAGCAGCCGCCCGGCCAGCGCACGTTCGGCACCTTGATCGCCTTCAGCGCGGCCACGACGTCGTTGCGGATGCCGCGCGTGTTGGGGATGGCGGAGTCCTTGCCCACCCAGATGCCGCCGTAGATGCCATGGCCGAGCTGTTCGGCGAACTGGCCGAAAAGGTGGCGGTCGATGGTGGCGCCGGGCTTGCCGGCATCGACGGTGAGCCGGATCGCCCGGTCGGCGGCGTTCGCTGGCGCCGCGGCGGCGAAGGCGGTGGCCAGTGCGCACAGGCCAACGGTCATGAGATGACGCATGGGATGTCCCCTTGGGTAGGTCGGGTGGAGGTTCTGGTGAGCAAATGCGGGATGCAGATGACGATAAAGGTCTGGCGATGATTCCCTGATCCGGACCGGCTGCCGCCCGAACGGCTGAGCATGAAACAAAACACGGTGCCAGGGCTAGTTCTCGTAGACCCGCCGCGGTAGCGGCGCAAGGCCGCCCCGCGGCGACGGGCACGGCTGCTCTTTATGGCGACGGCTGGGTAAGATTGGCAGCACAACCCACGGTGCGGAGGTGCATCGGGGCAGGGGAGCCGCATGAGGTCATCGAATCGGACCGGCACAAGGAGACTTCGGGTTGCCGTTGCCGGTCCGACGTTTTCGATGGGCGGTTCATGGGCAGGGCGCCAGGATTCCGCCACAGGCCAGGCACCCCGTGGCGCGTAATGCACCAGCCACGGCGTGGCGACGACACCTGGGCGCGTTCGGTCTGGTGGCCGCCTTGTTTTTCCACGGCGCCCTGGCCCTGGCCGATGCGCCGGCGCCGGTGGATCCGGCAAGCTTGCTGGCGCAGGCAAAGGCGATACGCGCGAAGGATCACCCGCGCTTTCTGGAGATGCTGGATCAGCTCCACCGCAGCCAGGCGACGCTCTCGTCCGATCAGCAATGGCAGCTGCGTCTGCTGGATGCGTGGGAGGCGTTGTTCGAGGGACAGTACGCGAAGGCCGAACCGCTGCTTCGCGACGTCGTTGCCCACGGTGGCCTCGATCAGCAAAGCCTGGCCAACGGCATGCTGCTCAACATGCTGGCGATCCAGCACCGCTATGACGAGGCTTTCACGCTGGCCGAGCAGTTGTCTGCCGTGTTGCCGCGCTTGCACGACCGCCACGCGATTTACGTGGTGCTGTCGCAACTGTCCCAGCTGATGGCGTCGGCCGAGCAGTCGGAGCCCGCGGCCGACTACGCCCGGCAGATGGAGCAATTCACGCCGCCGGGCGAGTCGCTCTGCCGGCCCTATGTCTACATGTTCGGCGCCTTGAACGCCAAGGGCGACCTGCCGCCCAGCGACCCGGTCTACCGCAAGACGATCGACACCTGCGTCGCGGCCGGCGAGCCGATCTATGCCAATACGGTGCAGCTGGATCTTGCCCGGCGGCAGGCGGACGTGGGCGATGCCGACGCGGCGCTGGCCTTGCTCAAGCGCATAACGCCGGGTGTCATTGCGCAGAATTACCGCGCGCATGTCTATGTGCTTCGCAGCACGCTCGGTTACGCGTACTGGGTCAGCGGCGATGTGGTGTCGGCAAAACGGTGGGCGTTGGCGGCGCTGGCGATGGATGCCAAGGGCGATTTCGACGGGCTGTCGGAAAACGTCTATCGCGTGCTTTACGAAGTGGAGAACAAGGCCGGCAACTACCGCGCCGCGCTGGACTATTACCGGCACTACAAGGATGTGGAATTCCGTTCGGTCAACAACACCCAGGCCATCGCGCTGGCCTACCACGCCGTTCACCAGCAACTGGCCATCCACAAGTTGCAGCTGGCCGAGCTGGGCAAGCAGAACAGCCTGCTGGAGTTGCAGCAGGCGCTGGACCGCAAGGCGATGGAGGCCAGCCGGCTCTACCTGGCATTGCTGCTGGTCGTGCTCGCCTCGATCGGCTTCTGGCTGATCCGGCTCAAGCGCTCGCAGCTGCGCTTCAAGAGGCTGGCGCGCCGCGACAGCCTTACCGGCATTCTCAACCACCAGCATTTTGTGTGGGAGGCCGAGCAGGCGCTGCGCTACGCGGAAAAATCCTCGCGCCATGTCTGCGTGGTGGTCATCGACCTGGATCACTTCAAGCGTATCAACGACACCTATGGGCACGCGGCGGGCGACGCCGTGCTGATCCGGATCGTGGGCTTGTGCCAGGCCCACCTGCGCTCCATCGACGTGTTTGGACGGCTGGGCGGCGAGGAGTTCGGTCTGGTGTTGCCGGAATGTTCCCTGGGCGATGCGATGGAGATCGTCGAGCGGATACGCGCGGCCATCGTCACCACGCTGTTCGACGAAAAGATCGTCGAGGGCGCGATATCGGCCAGCTTCGGACTGACCTCGACCGAGGATGGCGGCTACGTCCTGCCGGCGCTGATGGCCAAGGCCGATGCGGCGCTGTACCGGGCCAAGCATCGCGGCCGAAATCGCGTCGAGATGCACGCCGAGAACGCCAGCTTCGTCCCGGTGTGAAGCGGCAGCGGAAAAGCCGCTGACGCCATGAGCGCAACCGCATTTTGAAGTGCGTAAACTAGCCTGGCGTCCTGTCCGCTGCCGTTTGCAAGCGACGAGTCCGAAGGGCGCCTACTGCCGGCCCGTGGTGGCTGGCGTGCATCCGAACGGGGGAGCGCCATGAATTTCGACAGAAAGTATCTGGTGTGGGCATTGGGTTATGCCGTGGTCGGCATGGGCGTGGGCATCTATATGGCCGCGTCGAAAAATCACGCGGAATACGTGGCGCACGCGCACATCCTGCTGGTCGGTTTCGTGGTGTCGCTGGTGTACGGCCTGATCCACCGGCTTTGGCTGCACCAGCCGCGCGAAACCATTGCCCGGACGCAGTTCGTATTGCACCAGGCCGCTACGGTGGTCCTGCTTGCCGGTCTGCTGTTGCTCTATGGCAACGTGGTGCCCGCGGTGGCGCTCGAACCGTTCCTCGGCATCGGCGCCATCGGGGTTCTGCTGGCGATGCTGTTGATGATCTTCATGGTGATCAGGTACGCGACCGGCGCCGAGGTGCCGGAACGTGTTCCCCCTGCCGCGTAACCGTTTTCGGCGGCCGCCTTGGGCGGCCCCAGGCCAGAATGTGCTTCGGAAGGGCCACAAGTGAGCTGGGTGTTTTTGCCCGCCTGGCGCTGCCGATGCGCCCTTTCGGGTCCGGTTTCGCTTCGCCGTGTGCGAGCCGCGAGTCAGGCGATGTAAATATTTCCGCGGCATGGCGATGCTAGGTTGGACGACGCCCGAGCCGGTGGCCGCCCCTGTGCGTGAGGTTGCCGGCTCCTTACCCGAGGAGAAGCCATGATCAACTCGACGATGCGAAAGATGTCCGTTCCGCTGCTTCTGGTGGCGGTGGCGCTGGGTGGCTGTACCCATTACGTGAAGCAGGCGGACTTCGATTCGGCGATCGCCGAGTTGCGAGCCAACGACCAGAAGCAGCAGCAACAGCTGGATTCGCTGACCCAGGAAATGCAGCAACGGTTCGCCAAATACGATGCCCAGATCGCCCAGATGGGCGGCCGGGTCCGGGTCGATACCGCGGCGCACTTTGCCTTCAACGACGCCACCGTGCGGGATGAAGACAAGCCGCTGCTGGACGATTTCGCCAAGGTCATCAGCAGTCATTATCCCGGCGCCACCGTCACCGTCGAAGGCTTTGCCGATCCCGCCGGTTCGGCGAGCTACAACCGCCGCCTCGGCGAGCGGCGGGCGAAGGCCGTGCGCGATTATCTGGTCGGTACGGGCCTGTCGGCCGACCAGCTGCGTGCGGTGAGCTATGGCGAGGACAGCAACCGCCAGGTGGATCGCGGCCAGTCGCGCGATGCGGGCGCGGCCAACCGCCGTGTCACCCTGGTAGTGGATTTTGCCGGCAACGCCGGTGGCCAGCAGGCCAGCGCTGGCTGATTCCGCCACGTCATACGTGTATCGAAGACGGGCGGAGCCTATTTTTCCGGAAGTCGCGCTCCGCCCGTTTGGCCGCCCATTCGATGTTGCGTCGATCTGCCAAACCGGCTGGCCCCAGCGCCCCGATGTCGACGCCTGCCGGCCTGCGCTTTGCGGCACTAGCCAACGTCCTCGAAAAGGTTAGACTGACCCTCGGTAACCATTCCCGCCCCTCCCCAGGCGTGGAGGTTTCGACATGGTCATTCTGGCGTACGCAGCGTTGCTTGCATCCGCTGTTGCCTCGTCTGTTGTCCCGCCTGCGCCGGTAACACCGGTGCTGCAACCCATGCCGCGCCCTGAGCAGGTCTTGGCGTTGCCACCTGAGCTGCGCACGCAACTGCAGGCACAGGTGATCGATGCGGGCGGCTCGCAGCGAGCGCGACTGGAGCGGCTGGCAGGTTTCCTGTTCAAGAAGTCCGGTCTGGGCATGGAGTACGCGGTCGACGCTACGTACACCGTCGAACAGGCCTACCGCACGCGCAAGGCCAACTGCCTTACCTTCACCCTGCTGACGGTGGCGCTGGCGCGGGAAGCCGGCCTGCAATCCTACGGACAGGAGCTTCTCGACGTCGTGTCGTGGCGTGCGGAACAGGATGTCGTCTACGGCTTCAACCACGTGAATGCGGGCATCCTGATCGGTCAGTCGCACTACACGATCGATGTGGCGCGGGATCTGCTGGTGGCGCGCAATCCGCCCCAGCGCATTTCGGATCAGCATCTGCTGGCGCTGTACTACAACAACCGCGCCGCCGAGCTGCTGGTTGGCGCCTCGCCCGAGGTGGCCGATCCGTACATGGCGATGGCGTTGCAACTGGCTCCGCGCTATCCCAGCGCCTGGGCCAACGCGGGCGTGTTGAGCCTGCGCAAGGGCGACCGGGCAACCGCCGAACGCGATTACCTGAAGGCGCTGGCGCTGGATCCGGAGAACGCGAGCGCGCTCGTCAACCTGGTGACGCTCTACCGAGACGGCGGCGACGAGGCGAAACGCGCCACCTACGAACGGCGGCTGGAGAAGATCCAGGCGAAAGATCCCTACTTCGAGTTCGTGCAGGCCGAAGGCGATGAAAACAAGGGCGATCACGCCGGTGCCGTGCAGCACTATCGCCGGGCCATCCGTCTGTACGACAAGGAGCCCCGCTTTTACGCCGGGCTGGCCCGTGCCTATCAGCAACTGGGCGATCAGCGCGCGGCCGAGCAAGCCTTGAACCGCGCCGCCACGCTAAGTCGCAGCACGGCCGGGAACTAGCACCAGGCGCATCAGGACCCTCCCAAAAGTTCAGTCCCGGTTGCTCCAGGCCAACCTAACCTTGGTGGCACGAAAAACCCGTACGCTCGATGCCCGCCAGGCCGTCGCGACCTGTCCTGTAAGGTAGGGGCGGGCGGGATCAAGCGGCCGCCCTCTGCCTCTTTTTTCCGCGTCGCCGTCGAGACCCGCATGGGCGGCGCAGAACTGCCCTGTCTGCCTACCTGATGCTGTCCAATATCCGCAATGCGACACCGCTGCTGCTGAGTACCGTCTTCCTGTTGATGGGAGTCGGCCTGCTGCACACGCATATTGCGCTGGAAGGGCGGACGCTGGGGTTTTCCGTGGCCATGATCGGCGTGCTGACGTCGGCCTATTACGCCGGATTCCTGCTCGGCACCTACACCATCCCGCGGTTGACGCACCGCATCGGCCACATCCGCACGTTTGCGTTCTGCACGGCGCTGGTGGCGGTGGTGGTGCTGGTGCAGGCACTCGATCCGGTCTACGGCGTGTGGCTGGTGTTGCGGGTGTTGCAGGGCCTGCTGCTGGTCGGCTTGTACGCGATCATCGAAAGCTGGCTGAATGCGGTGGCCGAGCCAGCGCATCGCGGTTCGGTGTTTGCGATCTACATGATGGTGAATCTCGCGGCCAGCGCCACCGCGCAGCAGTTCCTGCGCATCCAGGGCGAAGGCTTTGTCCTTTTCTGCGTTGTGGGGATCCTGTTTTGTGCCGCCAGCCTGCCGGTGGTGCTGACCACCCAGCCGCAACCCCAGCTGCGTTCGATGCCCAAGGTGCAGGTCAGGCGCCTGTTCCGGCTGGCGCCCACGGCGCTGGTCAGCGCATTCATTTCCGGACTGGTGCTTGGCGCGTTCTGGGGCTTGCTGCCGTTGTATGCCGCTGCGCGTGGGCTGGGTGCGGGTGACATCGGCACCTACATGAGCGCGGCGATTGCCGGTGGCGTGGTGCTGCAATGGCCGCTGGGGCGTTTTTCCGACCGTATCGACCGCCGCCTCGCGTTGTCCCTGATCAGCGTCGTCGCAGCGCTGGCGGCAGTGGTCAACCTGTTGCTGCCGGCGGCCGGCGGGGTGGTGGCGATGGTGGTGATCTTCGTCTTCGGCGGCATGAGCTTCACTCTGTATCCGATTGCCGTGGCGCACCTGGTTGATTACCTGCATCGCGACGAATTGCTGTCGGCCTCCAGCACCGTGCTGCTGGTCAACGGCGTCGGCTCGGCGGTGGGGCCGCTGCTGGCCGGCGCACTGATGTATCTGCTGCGGCCGGAACTGCTGTTCGTGTGGTTCGCGGTACTCGACGGCGCGTTGGCCGCCTACGCGCTGTACCGTTTCACCCGCCGCAAGCGCGAGGTGACGGCGGACGACAATTTCGTGCCGCTGGTGAACACCACACCGACCGCGCTGGATCCGCGTTCTCCCTGACCGCGTTGCGGCAGCCTGTGTTTTTTTGCGCCCGGCCAAGGCATGCTGCGCCTGTGGCCATCGCTGCCGATGGGCCGCCGCCGAATCGCAGCAGGGGTATCCCGATGACCGAAGCCATGCAGCGACCATGCGCATTCCGTGATCGCTACCCATCGCTGTGGCGTGCTTGCCTTGCGGACGAGCCCCGATGGCGCTGACGCCAGATGTTGCCATGCCACCGGGCGGCGGCCGCAAACCGGCACCTTACGCCGGCCGGGAGCGCAAGCGCGCGGCGCTGCTGGCGATATTTGCGCTGAGTTGGGTCGGCACCGTGCTGGCCTGGGCGGTGATGGAATCACGCGGCGTCTCCTCGCCGACCCTGCGTGCGGTATTCGCGGCAAACATCGTGTTTCATCCGCTGCTGTTTGCGACGGTTTACTGGCGCCTGCTGCCCGAACGGCTGATCGACCTGAGCTGTCTGCTGTTTGCCGCCGGCATCTGCACCGCGTGCATGGTGCTGCGGCTCTACTTCCCGGCCTATGGCGACCGCATCGACCTGGAGCCGCTGTATCTGTGGATTCCGGTGATCTATGTGTTCGCCTTCACCGTGGCCGGGCACAAATCAAGCCTGGCCCTTTCACTGGGCATCCTGGCGCTGTTCTTCGTGATCAGCCTGCCGTACCTGCTGCATTCGCCCGCCGAGCGATTCGCCAACTTCACCATCCAGTTGCACGTGGTTTCCGCGGTGCTGGTGGCGGCGCTGCATTTCTTTTCCGGCTACCAGCAGCGCCTGCAGGTGGCGCAGCTGACGATGGATGAGCTGGCCACGCTGTCGCATACCGACGAATTGACCCGGTTGCCCAACCGGCGCCGGATCTCGCAGGTGGTTGGCTACGAACTCACCCGCTTCGAGCGCTATGGCCGCGGGTTCGCGCTGATCATGATCGACATCGACCACTTCAAGGACGTGAACGATCGCCTCGGCCACCAGGCGGGCGATCGGGCGTTGAAGGCGCTGGCGCTGCGCGCCCGCCAGACATTGCGTGATGGCGACACGCTGGGTCGTTGGGGCGGCGAGGAGTTCGTGATCGTGCTTCCCGAGGCGGGGCTCGACGACGCCCTGCGCAAGGCCCACGCGCTGTGCGCGCACGTGGCGCGTACGCCGCTGATCGACGACCTGCCCATCACCATCAGTTGCGGCGTGGCCGGCATCACGCCCGCCGATACGGCCGAAAGCCTGTTCCATCGCGCCGATGCCGCGCTGTACGCCGCCAAGCAACAAGGACGAAATCGGGCGGAGAGTGCGGCGCCGGCTTGATCGGACGAGCGGGCGATGGGCGACGCAACAGGATATAAACCGCCGTCCGGCTCATCGGACGTCGGTATCGAACCAAAGGGGAATGGGATGTCGATCGTCTGGACTTTGCTGGGTACGTTCGGGCAGCTGATGCTGGCCGTTTGCCTGTTCATGCTGGTCGCCTTCTCAGCGGGCGGCCTGGTCAACGGCGGCGATTTTCGGCCCGTTCAGGTGAGGGTGCTGGATCTCTCGGCGCTGATGCTGCCCGGCACGTGTTTGTTGAGCGCGGCAATCGTGCTGGTTCGGCACTGGCAAGGCGCTGGCGCGCAGTCGTACGCGTGGTATGCGCTGCCGCTGGGGGCGACGGCCCTCTACCTGATTTATTTCAGCTTCCTGGTCCACCAGTCGCGGGGCGGTCGGTGAATCGAGGCGAGTCGGCAAGCGACTCGCCCCGTTGCCACATACAGGATGCCCGCGGCGTGTCGATCCGCCGTGGTGCGCTACATCCCCGCTGATTCGTCGACCTTCATCTGCGCGCGCGCCTCGCCTTTCGGGTGCGCCTTGGTGTGCAGGTTCACGTAGGTCGCGCCGTCGAGCATGGCCGACTGGGTTTCGGCGTCGATGGTCACCGTATGGCTCATGCCGGTCTTGTAGGGGCCGGGGATGAGTTTCATCACGCCGGCTTCCACGCCCGGCTTGGCCGGCCCATGGAAGTGCGCGATGGTGACCGGGCCGCTGAGGCCCTTGTAATCGATGGTGTACTTGAGCTGGTGCGTGGTGGTGTCGAGGGTGGCCGCCACATGCCCCGAGGGCTGGTTGGCGGCACCGTGCTCCCCGGCGAAATCGCCGCTGAGGGAAACGTCCTTGGCGATGGCGGCGCTGGAGAAGACGAGCATGGCGGCGATGGCAAGCGGCAGCAGTGTGCATGGCGACTTTTGCATGGTGGGATCCTCTCGAATCGTGGTGCCGGTGTGCCCGGCGGGGTGGTCCGATGAGGTCGACGCAAGCCGGCAATCGGATCGCCAGCGAGTGTGAACCCCCGCGCGTGCAGGCTGCGGCAAGGTTTCCACACCTTTCGCTGCCGTGGCTGCACCGTTCCCCGGACACGATTTGCGATGGCTGCGGTTCACCGAATGCGTGAATCCCCGGACGTATACTGGGCCGGAACCGGCTGCCCGCCAGGGCTTTCCCCGCCGGACGACGTTGACGCTGTGCTGACCCGATCCGGGAGACTCGCGATGAAATTTTCCTCCACGCCACTGCTCGGTTGCATGGCCGTGCTGGCGCTTGCCTGCGCCAGCGTGCGTTCGGCGCCGCCACCGCCACCGCCGACCAACGTCACCGTCCATTACACCGACCCGAAGCAATTCACCGAGACGAAGCGCAGCGCGTTTGCGCATCCGATCGACGCCAATGGTTACCTGAACCCGCTCAAGGATTACATCGCCCAGCGCGCGTCGCGCATCCTGGCGCCGGGCCAGCGGCTGGACATCAAGGTGACGGATGTGGACCTGGCCGGCGAATACGAGCCCTGGCACGGGCCGAACTTGAGCAATATCCGCATCATCAAGAACAGGTATCCACCGCGGGTCGATCTGGATTTCACGCTGTACGACACCGACGGCAAGATCCTGCGCCAGGGTCACCGCAGCTTGCGCGACATGTCCTTCATGGATCACGCCGGTATCAGCGACAACGACGCGCTGCGTTACGAAAAGCCGATGATCGACCGTTGGTTGCGCCAGGGTCCCGACAAGCTCTGAGCTGCCCTCAGGCGTCCGGATCGCGTCCGAACCGCGGCAGGTTCCAGTGGCGGTGCAGCGACAGGAAGCGCAGCGAAAAGCAGAACAGGATCGGCAGCCAGGTCGCCCATACCGGTGGCCAGCCCAGGCGCTCGCCGATGACCGCCAGCGCGGCGCCGGCAAGCGCCGCCAATGCGTAGATCTCCTGCTGCAGCACGATCGACACGCGCGCCAGCAGCACATCGCGCGCCATGCCGCCGCCGATCGCGGTGACCATGCCCAGCAGGATCGCCACCTCCGCGTTGTGGCCGAACAGCAGCGCCTTGTGCGCGCCATATACAGCGAACAGGCCAAGGCCCATCGCGTCGAACAGGCGCACCGGATACGTCAGCCGCTCCACCCATGGGTACGCGGCGATGGTGCACAGTGCGGCGATCACCGCGGTGAGCAGGTAGCGCCAGTCGGACAGGCCGGCCGGCGGGATCGCGCCGATCATCACGTCGCGCGCAATGCCGCCACCGCAGGCCGTGATGTAGGCGATGGCGAGGATGCCGAACAGGTCGAGCTGGCAGCGCCGCGCCGCGGTGGCGCCGCTGATGGCGAAAGCGAACGTGCCGGCCAGGTCCACCAGGTTGAAAAGCAGTTGTTCGTTCATGCCGGTTCCATCACCTGCGATGCGCGGCGATTCCCGTCGACAATCTAGCCGATCCAGCGGTGCGAAGCGCCGCCGCCGCGCCGTGAGGTCGACGCTGCGGTTCGGTACCCGGTGCTACAGTGCGGGGCTTTCCATCGTGGAGCGAGCGAATGACGGCGAGCCAGTCAACCTATCCGATCGGCACGCCCGGACGTCCATGGGGCGAGCCGGAACTGGTGGCCTGGCGGTCGCGGCAGCGCGTCCAGCGCAGCTACCAGACCGATGTGCTCGATGCCATCGACGCGCTGCGTTCGCGCTTTGAGGTGATCCCCTATGGCCAGCTGGATTACCCGCCGGACAGCTACCCGCTGCTGGCGATCCGCAGCCGCGAATGGCGCGATGCCTTGCCTTGCGTGCTGGTGACCGGCGGCGTGCATGGCTACGAGACCAGCGGCGTGCATGGCGCGCTGCAGTTCGTCGACCGGCACGCCGCCGACTACGCGGGCAGGGTCAATCTGATGGTGGTGCCGTGCGTCAGCCCCTGGGGCTACGAGCGGATTCATCGATGGAACGCTCTGGCGCTCGATCCCAACCGCTCGTTTCG
>Ga0134125_10002832_pt1 | contig 20366 bp, 18 predicted proteins | sample KB31751_FD_96464 | JGI IMG/M metagenome (GOLD analysis project Ga0134125, IMG submission 96464) | Terrestrial soil microbial communities with excess Nitrogen fertilizer from Kellogg Biological Station, Michigan, USA - KB3-175-1 | ecosystem: Environmental > Terrestrial > Soil > Unclassified ... | reverse complement strand
CGAATCGCGGCTCGATAGAATGGGGGTCGTGGCAGACTCCCCCGAACCCAGCAACTCAGACGTCGCAGCACTGAGCTACGAGCAGGCGCGCGACGAGCTCGTGCGCGTCGTGGGCGAATTGGAGCAGGGCTCCTCCACGCTCGAACAGTCGCTGGCGCTCTGGGAGCGCGGCGAAGCACTCGCCCAGCGCTGTGAGGAATGGCTCGTCGGGGCTCGCGCGCGACTCGACGCCGCGCGCAGTGCATCCGGCAACACCGCTGGCACCGCAGGCGCGGACGACTAGCCCGAGCAGAATGAACGCCTCCCCCCAGAGCCCCCAGCCCAGCAAGCAGCGCATCGTCGCCGAACTCGGCCGCCCAGAGACGCCGGAGGAGACGGCCGCGCGCAAGGCAGAGAACTCGCGCAGGCACCGCGCGAACCAGACGCTCTTCAATCTCGTGCTCGCGCTGGCCGCCTCGCTAGCGATCGTGCTGTTCCTCGTGCTCGTGGTCGTGCGGCCATCCACGGATTCCTCGCCGCGTGTCGACTACCAGAAGGTCGCGGCCGACGCCCAGCCCACGGTCTCCGAGACCCTCGCGAGCCCGACGCTGCCTGCGGGTTGGAGCGCGAACTCCGCGCGCCTGCGCAAGGGCTCCGACGGAGTACTGAGCTGGACGATCGGGTTCATCACCCCCACTCCGCAGTACATCGGTCTCGTACAGGGGGTGAAGGCGAACCCCAGCTGGATCTCGAACCAGCTCGGCGGCGCCAGGTCGACCGGTGAAGAGACCATCGACGGCATCGAATGGACGACGTATGACCGCCCTTCCGCGAGCGCACGCGCGGGCAACGAGGCCGACGACTACGCGTTCTCGATGACGACTACCCGGGGCGACAGCACCTACGTGTTGCACGGCTCCGCCAAGGATTCCGAGTTCCACACCCTAGCGGGGGCACTCGCCGCACAGCTCAAGAATGACGCCAAACACTAGAGAAGAGATGGATACGCACATGGACGGAACCGGCACCGAAGCACCCCTCACCCCCGCGGCCGCGTGGGAAGAGATGACCCGCGGCAACGAGCGGTTCATCATGGGAGCTCCGCGCCATCCGCGCCAGGATTCCGAGCGAAGGGCCGAGTTGCTCACCCTGCAGGAGCCGCACGCCGTTCTCTTCGGCTGCAGCGATTCGCGCGTCACCGCCGAGATCATCTTCGATAAGGGCATCGGCGACCTGTTCGTCGTGCGCAACGCGGGTCACGTCGTCAGCGAGTCCGCACTCGGCTCGATCGAATACGGGGTGGCGCTCCTCAAGGTGCCGCTGTTGATCGTGCTTCGGCACGAGGGCTGTGGCGCAGTGCGGGCCGCGATCGATTCCGAGCTCCCGGGCGCCGCTCCGCTGCCGCCGCACATCAACTCCCTCGTCGAGCAGATCGTGCCCGCCGTTCGCACCGTGCACCACAAGCACGAGGACGAGGCCGAACCGGATGCGGCCGAGGTCGGCCGTCAGCACCTCGAGAACACGATCGGCCAACTGCTCGAGCGCTCCGAGATCATCAGCGAAGCCGTCGCCGCAGGTACGCTGGCTATCGTGGGCGCGAGCTACAGGCTCGCGGAGGGCCGCGCCATCAGGGAAACCGTCGTCGGCAAGATCTGACGCCCGCAGCACCACACAGGACCAGCCACACGAGACAGCAAGGATGCCGAGAGAAGTGACCGAGACGAACGCCGCCGAGTACCGCATCGAGCACGACACCATGGGCGAGGTGCGCGTTCCGGCCTCGGCCCTCTACGGCGCCCAGACCCAGCGCGCGGTCGAGAACTTCCCGATCTCGGGCTCGGGACTCGAGTCCGCACAGATCGTGGCGCTCGCCCGCATCAAGCGCGCGGCAGCCGTCGTGAACGGTGAGCTCGGCATCCTCGACCAGAAGACCGTGGATGCGGTGGTCAGTGCAGCGGATCAGCTCATCGCGGGTGGTCACCACGATCAGTTCCCGATCGACACGTACCAGACCGGCAGCGGTACCTCGTCGAACATGAATATGAACGAGGTGCTCGCCACGCTCGCGAGCGAGATCGCGGGCCAGCCCGTGCACCCGAACGATCACGTGAACGCCTCGCAGTCCTCGAACGACGTGTTCCCCACCTCCGTTCACCTGGCCGCCACGGGCGCCCTGCTGCATGACCTCATCCCCGCCCTCGACCATCTGGCCGCCTCCCTCGAGGTCAAGGCTGAGCTGTGGAAGACCGTGGTCAAGGCGGGTCGCACGCACCTCATGGATGCCACGCCCGTCACCCTTGGCCAGGAGTTCAGCGGCTACGCGAGGCAGATCAGACTCGGTATCGAGAGGGTGAAATCCGCGCTGCCGCACGTTGCGGAGGTCCCCCTCGGCGGCACCGCGACGGGAACGGGCATCAACACGCCCAAGGGGTTCCCGCAGAAGGTCATTGCGCTCCTCGCGAGCGACAGCGGCCTGCCCATCACCGAGGCGGAGAACCACTTCGAGGCGCAGGGCGCGCGCGACGGCCTCGTTGAGGCATCCGGTGCCCTGCGGGTCATCGCGGTGAGCCTCACCAAGATCTGCAACGACCTCCGCTGGATGGGATCCGGTCCGAACGCGGGACTGGCCGAACTGCACATCCCCGACCTGCAGCCGGGTTCCTCGATCATGCCGGGCAAGGTGAACCCGGTCATTCCGGAGGCCGTGCTCATGGTGTGCGCGCGGGTCATCGGCAACGATGCGACCATCGCCTGGGCAGGCGCATCCGGAGCATTCGAACTCAATGTGGCGATACCCGTGATGGGAACGGCGCTGCTCGAATCGATCAGACTGCTCAGCAACTCGAGCCGGCTGCTCGCCGACAAGACCATTGATGGACTGCAGGCGAACGTCGAGCGCGCGCGCGCCCTCGCCGAGTCGTCGCCGTCGATCGTCACCCCGCTCAACCGCGTTATCGGCTACGAGGCGGCGGCCCAGGTGGTGAAGAACGCCGTGGCCAAGAGCATTACGGTGCGGGACTCGGTCATCGACCTCGGCTTCGTCGAACGTGGCGAGCTGACACTCGAGCAGCTCGACAGCGCGCTCGACGTGCTCTCGATGACGCACCCGAGCGAGTCCTGACGGCGCGCGTTTCGGCGCTATTCCTTCAGGGGGACGACGGGGATCTTCTTGCCGCCGTCGAAGGTGACAACCTTGCGATCGCCGAGCGCCGTCGCGAGATCGATCGGCACGAGAACCGAGGTCGCCTTGTCGGCCGCGGGCTTGGTCTCGCACTTCGCTAGGTTGACGGCGTTGGAGCCGTCTGAGGGGTTTGGCTGGCCGTAGTAGACGGCCACCTTGACGACATCATCATCCTCGTTGATCACGACCTTGTGCGGGATGCAGGCGCTGTCGCCTCGCACCTCGATCACAAGGTCCGCGGTGTCGAGGGCCACGAGGCCTGCCTGCGGCGGGTGCCCCAGATAGCCGATCCCCTCCGTCGCACCCTTGACGGCGAAGTGGTCGAGGCTGAACAGGTACTGCGGGTCGCGCGAGTTGCCGTTGACGACCTGGTAGCCGAGCACCTTCTCTTTCACGAGCCCGACGGGCGGCGTCTCGAGCGGCGTGAAGACCCGGTTGACGACCTTGGGCGCTGGGGAACCCCACATCTGTTCCACCGGGCCGGGCGGCGGCGGAGCCTTGGGCAGGCTGTCGAGGTACGCGCTGTACATCGACCAACCCGCGGTGGCCAGCACGACGATGCCGACGCCCGCGATCACTCGCTGAATCGCGACGAGGCCGGGACCGGGTTCATCGGCGTATGGCTCGCGCCTGCTCCAGGCCGCGAGGACCCGCCATTGGCCGCGAGGAGAGATGAATCCCCAGATCGTCAGGATCGCAAGGCCCGCGATGACGAGAAGGAGAGGATTCACCTTTCGACCCTACGTTGTCCCCCGGTGAGGTTCCGCCTCATTGCCTTCCTGTCGCGGATTTGTTACGAAAACGAGCAACAATCACGCCATTTCATTGGACTCCAGCATCTCCGTGACCAGGGCGGCGATAGCACTGCGCTCCGACCTCGTGAGGGTGACGTGGCCGAAGAGCGAGTGCCCCTTGAGCGTCTCGATGACCGAGGCGACACCGTCGTGACGGCCCACTCGCAGGTTGTCTCGCTGAGCGACGTCGTGGGTGAGCACGACGCGGGAGTTCTGACCGATGCGGCTCAGCACCGTGAGCAGCACGTTGCGCTCCAGCGACTGCGCCTCGTCGACGATCACGAACGCGTCGTGCAGCGAGCGACCACGGATGTGAGTGAGCGGCAGCACCTCGAGCAGTCCTCGCTCAAGCACCTCGTCGAGCACATTCTGCGAGACGACGGAACCGAGCGTGTCAAAGACCGCCTGCGCCCACGGGTTCATCTTCTCGGCCGAGTCGCCGGGCAGGAAGCCCAGTTCCTGACCGCCCACCGCGTACAGCGGTCGGAACACCATGATCTTGCGGTGCTGCTGCTTCTCCAGAACCGCCTCGAGACCGGCGCACAGCGCCAGCGCGGATTTGCCTGTTCCTGCTCGCCCGCCGAGCGAGACGATGCCGATCTCGGGGTCGAGCAGCAGGTCGATCGCGAGTCGCTGCTCTGCGGAACGCCCGTGCAGGCCGAAGACCTCACGGTCGCCGCGCACGACATCGAGTCGACCGCGCTCGGTCACCCGACCGAGCGCAGAGCCGCGATCGGAGTGGATGACGAGCCCCGTGTTGACGGGCATGTCTCCGACCAGCCGCGAGGAGAGATGCCCACTGTCGTAGAGCTCTGTCATCTGCTCCGAACTGAGATCGATCTCGGCCATTCCAGTCCACCCGGAGTCGACGGCAAGCTCGGCGCGATACTCCTCGGCGGCCAGGCCGATGGATGCCGCCTTGACTCGCAGCGGCAGGTCTTTGGAGACGACCACGACATCCAGGCCATCGTTCGACAGGTTGAGTGCCACAGCGAGGATGCGCGAGTCGTTGTCGCCCAGCTGCAGGCCGGAGGGAAGCACAGAGAGGTTGGAGTGGTTGAGCTCGACCCGCAGCGAGCCGCCTTGGCCCACCGCTATGGGGAAGTCGAGCCTCTCGTGCTGCACGCGCAGCTCATCGAGATTGCGGAGCGCCTGGCGGGCGAAGTAGCCGATCTCGGGATCGTTGCGCTTGCTCTCGAGCTCGGTGACGACGATGACGGGCAGCACAACCGCGTGCTCGTCGAAGCGGAACATCGCCTTCGGGTCCGACAGCAACACGGAGGTGTCGAGCACGTAGGTGCGCTCCGCCTGCCTCGCTGAGGAAGCCGTCGAGGAGGCCGGACCGGCCTTCCGTCGAGTGTTTTCTCTGGTGTTCTCCACGGGGGCCATCTGCACTCCTCCCCGAGCGCGCCGCGCTCGGTTCCAGTCGCACGAACGGCCAGTAACCCCACCGAGACGAACTTACGTGGCCGTCCGGACCGGGCGCCATGCCCGATGACTCAGACGCTATGTCGCCTCGGGCGCACCGCCAGTCACGACACGCCAACTGCGGCGTTTCGTCACCCGGATGTCACGCGCCGATCGCGCTGGCGAAGCTCATGAAGCTCGACCGCAGCATGTCGAAGGTCTCGTCGTTCGTCGTCGCGTGCGCGCTCAGCCGCACGCTCCCCTGCCGCGTCGTCGCGGTGACGCCGTGATTGTGCAGGGATGCCGTCAGCACCGTCAGCTGATCGGCCGGTGGCTCCACGATGACGATTCCGGCGCGCTCGTTCTGCGCGCGGGAGGAGGTGATCGGGATGCCGAACTCGTCGGCGAGGTCGATCATCCGGCTGACCTTCTCGGCGACCGCGCGGTTGAGCTCCGCGACGCCGACGGAGTTGATGTCTTCGAGCGCGGCGGCAAGCCTGGCCTGCGCGATCGGGCTGGGGTTGCTCACGCGGAAGGCCGCCGCGCCCCGCCCGACCGGGCGGATCTCGTCGAGCGGCAGGTCGTCCTCTGCCATCCAGCCGGTCATCACCGGCGTGAGCGCGTCTGCAGCCCGATCGCTGAGCGCGAGGAATCCGGTTCCCCAGCCGGCCCTGACCCATTTCTGGCCGCCGGACACCACGACATCCGCGACCTGGTACGGCGCATCGACGACGCCGAAACCCTGAATCGCGTCGACGATGAGGAGCCGATCGCCGATAACCTGACAGATGCCGTCGATGTCGGCGAGGTACCCGGTGCGAAAGTCGACGAGACTCACCGCGACCGCCGTGACGCTCGAGTCGAGCTGATCCTTGACGACGGAGGGCGTCACACGCCCGTAGTCGGTCTCGAGCCACTTCGTGCCCAGCACCCCGAGCGCCGTCGACGCGCGATCGGCGGCGAAGGTGAGACTCGGGAACTCGGCGGGAGAGAGCAGCACTCCGCCGGTGATGCCGAACATCGCGTGCATGAGACCCATGCTCGTGTTCGGCTGGAACGAGACCTGGTCGGAGCGAAAGCCGGTCACTGCGGCGACGGCCTCGCGCACACGCTCGTCCTGCGTCTGGAGGCTACCGAGACTGCCGAACCGCGCGCGGCTCAAGAGCTCGACCTGCGCCTGCTCCTCCTCGGCGACCACGCGGCCGAGCGGCCCGATCGAGGCGAAGTCGAGGTAACCGGGTTCCTCGTCGAAACCGGCGGTGAAGTCTTCGATGCTTTTCATGAGGACACCATTGTGTCAGTCATCGGGGCTTCGCACGCCCCCGTCGCGGGGGCGTGCGGGTCGTTCACTGCCCGTAGCGGCGCTGACGGGTGGCGTAATCGCGCAGCGCGCGAAGAAAATCGACCTCGCGCAGATCGGGCCCCAACGCCTCGACAAAGTAGAACTCACTGTGCGCGCTCTGCCACAGCATGAAGTCGCTGAGTCGCTGCTCACCAGAGGTGCGGATGACGAGGTCGGGATCCGGCTGACCACCGGTATAGAGGTGCTCACCGATGAGTTCCGGGGTGAGGATCTCGGCGAGCGCATCGAGCGTACCGCCCGCGCTCGCGTGAGTGCGCACGATGCTGCGCATCGCATCCGCTATCTCCCATCGGCCACCGTAGCCAACGGCGAGGTTGATGTGCATGCCGGTGTTCGACTTCGTGCGCTTCTCCGCCGCCACGAGTGCGTCCACGAGCGCCTGCGGCAGGCCCTCGGTCGAGCCGACGTGCTGCACCCGCCAGTTGCGAAAGTGCGAGAGCTCCTCGGCGAGGTCGGCGATGATCTCGTACAGCTGGTCGAGCTCCTCGGACTTGCGACCCGTGAGGTTGTCGGTCGAGAGCAGGTACAGCGTCGTCACCGCGATGCCGAGATCGTCGCACCAAACGAGGAACTCGCGGAACTTCGCGGCCCCGGCCCGATGGCCGTAAGCCGTCGTGGCGAGCGCGTTCTGCCTGGCCCAGCGCCGGTTGCCGTCGAGGATCATCGCCACGTGCTTCGGAAGGTCCTGCGTGGTCAGCCAGCGACGGATCCGGTTCTGATAGACCCCGTAGAGGATGCCTCGACCGAGGGGAACCTGCCGCTTCTGCACAGGCTAACGCTAGCCCACCACCGCTGCGCGTTCCCAGCCAGTCAGCGGCGAGGCTGCCGTAGGCTGACGGCATGACGCCACGCTCACCCCAGTCGAGCGAAGCGGACTCGGCGGAGCCGCTGCCCCACATCCCGCTCGTCCTCGACGAGCTCGATCACCCGACGACCCCGGCAGAGACGAAACCGAGCTGGCGCGGGTGGATCCACGCCGCGACCTTCCCCATCGCGATCGTGCTCGGCATCGTGCTGATCACTCTCGCCGACGGAGTCGCGGCCAAGGTCAGTTCCGCGGTCTTCGTGCTGTCGTCGCTGCTGCTGTTCGGCATCTCGGCGCTGTACCACCGCTTCAACTGGAGCGACAAGACCAAGCGGATGCTGAAGCGGCTCGACCACGCGAACATCTTCCTGCTCATCGCGGGTTCGTATACGCCGATCACCGTGCTCGCGCTGCCGCATGAGAAGTCGGTGCTGCTGCTCTGGCTGGTGTGGGTGGGCGCCGGACTCGGCATCCTGTTCCGGGTGTTCTGGATCGGCGCGCCGCGCTGGCTCTACGTTCCGCTCTATCTACTGCTCGGCTATGCCGCGCTCATCTTCATCGGCGACTTCTTCGCGGCGAACGCGCCCATGATCATCCTGATCCTGGCGGGCGGGGTCTGCTACACGATCGGCGCGGTCATCTACGGCATGAAGCGGCCGAACCCGTTCCCCGGCCGCTTCGGCTTCCACGAGATCTTCCACAGCCTGACCCTGCTGGCGTTCCTGTGCCACTGGGTCGCGATCCTGCTCGTCGCCATCGCGCCGCCCGTCCTGGCCTAGAGAACGATGCGCAGCGGCTGTTCCAGGTAGCCGACGAGATCGCGCAGGAACGCCGCCGCCACGGCACCGTCCATGACGCGGTGGTCGACGGTGAGCGTGATCTTGAGCTTCGGCACCTCGACGAGCTCGCCATCGCGCAGCACCGGCACGGGACTCGCCGCTCCGACCGCGAGGATCGCGGCCTCCGGCGGGTTGATCACCGCGGTGAACTGATCGATGCCGAACATGCCGAGGTTCGAGATGCTGAACGTGCCGCCGCTCATCTCACCGAGCTTGAGCTTGCCGTCGCGCGCCTTGCCCGCGAGTTCGACGGTCTCCGCCGCGATCTCGCCGAGCGACTTGCGGTCGGCATCGGCGACGACGGGAACGAGCAGCCCTGTGGGCGTCGCGACCGCGATTCCGATGTTGACGTGACCGTGCCTGAGCAGCTTGTCGCCCGCCCAGGACGAGTTGGCATCCGGGTGCTGACGCAGCGCGAGCGCGGCGGCGCGCACGAGCAGGTCGTTCACGCTCACCCGCACGCCCTGCGACTCGAGCGAGGCATTGACCTCCTTGCGGAAGGCGAGCAACTGCTCGACGTCGACGATGCTCGTGAGGAAGAAGTGCGGAACGGCCTGGCTCTCGGTGAGCCTGCGCGCGGCGACGAGGCGGATCTTACTGACCGCGACCTCTTCGTCCTCGGCGCTGAACGGCACGGCGGTCGTCGCTGCGGGCGCGGGCTGCGTGGATGCCGCCGGTGCGGCAGCAGAGGAAACCCCGGCGATCGCCGCCTCGACATCCGCTCGCACGACCCTGCCCTGCGGACCGCTGCCGGTCACGGAGGCAAGGTCGATGCCGTGGTCGCGAGCAACCTTGCGGGCGAGCGGCGACGCGCGCAGGGCGTCTGTGGGCGCCACGGTGTGCTGCTGGGCCGCCGGGGCGTCTGGCGCGGCTTCCGCAGCGGGTTCGGCGGGTGCCGCCGCTGCCGGTTCGGCGGGTGCCGCTGCCGGTTCGGCGGGTGCCGCTGCCGGTTCGGCGGGTGCCGCTGCGGGCGTCGGCGCGGCCGGAGCTGCGGCACTGGCGCCGCTGCCGTCGCCGATGACCGCGACCGGCTGCCCGATCGGAACGATCGTGCCCTCGGCAACGAGCTGTTGCTCGAGCACGCCGTCTTCGAAGGCCTCGAGGTCCATGGTGGCCTTGTCGGTCTCGATCTCGGCGAGACTCTCGCCCTTCGTCACCGGATCACCGACGTTCTTCAGCCACTTGGCGAGTTCGCCCTCCTCCATGGTGTCGGAGAGACGGGGCATGATCACCTCAGACATTGCTGGCTCCCTTGCTGGTGAATCCCGATCCGTCGAGTACCTCGTGAATGACGCGCGTGAGTGCCGCTGCGTCGGGCATCGCGGCGAGTTCGAGCGGCTTCGCGTAGGGCAGCGGCACTTCGGCCGCCGCGACCCGGCGCACGGGAGCGTCGAGGAAGTCGAAGGCACCCTCGCCGATCGTCGCGGAGATCTCCGCGCCGATGCCGTAGCTCAGCAGGTCGTCTTCGAAGATCACCGCGCGGCTGGTCTTGCGCACAGAGGCGACCACTGTCTCGCGGTCGAGCGGACGAAGGCTGCGCAGGTCGACCACCTCGACCGAGATGCCCTCCTCCTCGAGCTTGCCCGCCACCTCGAGCGCGGTGACGACACCGCGCGAGTAGCTGATCACGGTGAGATCGGAACCCGGCTTGACTATCGCCGCCTTGCCGATCTCGGCGACCTGCTCACCATCCGGAACCTCGCCCTTGACGTTGTAGAGGCCGAGATTCTCGAGGAAGATCACCGGGTCGTCATCGCGGATGGCGGCCGTGAGCAGCGCCTTCGCATCCGCGGGCGTCGACGGTGCCACGACCTTGAGACCCGGGATGTGGGCGTACCAAACCTCGAGGTTCTGCGAGTGGGTCGCGGCCAGCTGCTGCCCGCCACCACCCGGCATGCGGATGACGAGCGGGACCTTGACCTGACCGCCGAACATCGCGTGCATCTTGGCCGCGTGGTTCACGATCTGGTCGATCGCGATGAGGCTGAAGTTGATCGTCATGATCTCGACCACGGGGCGAAGGCCGAGCATCGCGGAACCGATCGCGGTGCCGACGAAGCCCTCCTCGGCGATGGGCGCGTCCACGACGCGCTTGGGACCGAAGTCGGCGAGGAGACCTGCGGTGATCTTGTACGAGCCCTCGAAGATGCCGATCTCTTCTCCGACGAGATACACGTTCTCGTCACGGGTCAGCTCGGCCCGCAGGGTTTCGTTGAGTGCCTGGCGGTAGCTGATGACGCGCGACTCGGCCTGCTTGTCGTCGCTCATGACTGCATCACTGGTTCTCCTGGTAGTGCGTGCGGCGCGTTCGCCACCGGTGTCGCGTAGATGTGATCGAAGAGGGTGTCGAGGGAGGGTGACGGGCTCGCATCGGCGAAGGCCACGGCATCCGTCACGATCTTGTCTGCCGCGACGTGAATCTTCTCGGCCTCGTCTTCGCTCAGCACCTTGCTCGCGATGAGCTGGTTGCGGAAGGCGGGAACCGGGTCGTTGCTCTGTGCGACGGCGGTGTCTTCCTTGGAGCGGTACCGCGCCGGGTCGACCACGGAGTGACCACGGAGGCGGAAGCTCGTGGCCTCGAGCAGCATCGGCTGGCGCTCCTCGCGCGCACGCTTGAGCGCGCGCAGTGCGCCGTCGCGCACCGCTATCGGGTCGTCGCCGTTCACTCGCTCACCGGGAATCCGGTAGGCGCTGCCACGCTTGAAGAGGTCGGGCTCGGCCGAAGCCGCCTCGACCGTGGTGCCCATGCCGAGCTTGTTGTTCACGATGACGTAGACGATCGGCAGGTTCCAGATCCCGGCGAGGTTCAGCGACTCGTGGAAGGCACCGATGTTGGTCGTGCCGTCTCCGAGGATGCACATGACCGCCTCGGACTGCGGGCCGGCCTCGCTGCGGTACTGGATGGCGAACGCCGCGCCGGTTGCCGGTGGAATCTGGCCGCCGACGATGCCGTAGCCGCCCATCATCCGGCGCTCGTAATCGAACATGTGCATCGAGCCACCGCGACCGCCCACGACGCCGTCGGACTTGCCGAAGAGTTCCGCCATGACGGGACCTGGCTCCATGCCGCGCAGAAGGGCGTAGCCGTGGTCGCGATAGGTGGTGTAGAGGTAGTCCCGCGGCTGCAGTGCGGCGGTGAGGCCGACGACAGTGGCCTCTTCACCGAGATTCAGGTGGCAGTAGCCGCCGATCTTCGCGCGGGCGTACATCTCGCTCGCGCGCAATTCGAACTCGCGCACGAGAGACATCTGCTCGTAGTACGACCGCAGAAGCTCTGGGGATTCGGTACTGGATGAACCGCCGCGGGATGAGTCCTCTGGAGGGTTGGAGGTTTGCTTCGGTCCGGTTTTCGGACGCTGTGTTCTGGGACGGGTTATGTCCGCCATGACGGGCCTCACTTTCGACAGACCGTTATGCCCTCAAGCCTATTCCTCCGGATGGCCCCCCGTTCACGCGTTGACACCCCGTCCCGTGGGGGCGAGCATGGGATGGACTACCGCCCGCGGTGGCACCCACCAGCAGGCGGACCAATGGAGGTCTGCTATGACTAATTCAGTTACGTCAAATTCATTCGGCGCGAAGAGCACACTCACGGTGGACGGAACCGACTACGAGATCCATCGACTGGATGCCGTGCCGGGCTCAGCAAGACTTCCTTACAGCCTGAAGGTGCTGCTCGAGAATCTCCTCCGCAACGAGGACGGAACGCTCGTCACCGCGGATCAGGTGCGTGCAATCGCGGACTGGGATCCGAAGGCAGACCACGGCGCAGAGATCCAGTACACGCCGGCGCGTGTGCTCCTGCAGGACTTCACGGGCGTGCCCTGCGTTGTCGACCTGGTCGCGATGCGTGACGCCATGGCCGCGTTCGACGGAGATCCGCAGAAAATCAACCCGCTCATCCCGTCGGAGCTGGTCATCGACCATTCCGTCATCGCGGATGCCTTCGGCAGCCCTGGCGCTTTCCGGGTCAACGCCGATCTCGAGTTCCAGCGCAACCAGGAGCGCTACCAGCTGCTGCGCTGGGCCCAGCAGGCGTTCGACGACTTCCTCGTCGTGCCGCCGGACACCGGGATCTGCCACCAGGTGAACCTCGAGTACCTGTCCCGGGTGGTCTTCACGCGCGAGCGGAACGCCGCCGATGGGCAGAAGATCACGCAGGCCTACTGCGACACCCTCGTCGGCACCGACTCGCACACCCCGATGGTCAACGGACTCGGGGTGCTCGGCTGGGGTGTGGGCGGCATCGAGGCGGAGGCGGCGATGCTGGGCCAGCCGATGAGCATGCTCGTGCCGCCCGTCCTCGGTTTCAAGCTTCGCGGGGCACTCCCGGAGGGCGCGACGGCGACCGACCTCGTGCTCACGGTCGCGCAGGTGCTGCGCCAGACCGGTGTCGTGGGCAAGTTCGTCGAGTTCTACGGGCCGGGCGTGGCCAACATCCCGCTCGCCAACCGCGCCACCCTCGGCAACATGAGCCCCGAGTACGGTTCGACCTGTGCGATCTTCCCGATCGACCAGGTCACGCTCGACTACCTGCGCCTCACCGGTCGCCCGGAGAAGCAGGTGCGCCTGGTCGAGGCCTACGCGAAGGAGCAGGGCATCTGGCACGACCCGGATCGCGAGGCCGACTACTCCCAGACCATCGACTTCGACCTGTCCACCGTGGAGCCGTCGATTGCGGGCCCGAAGCGTCCGCAGGACCGCATCCCGCTCCGCAAGGCCCGCAAGGTGGTCGGCGCGATTCTCACCGAGGGCTCGAAGGCACCGGCCGAACTCCGCGGGCTCGATGAGGCATCCGCTGAGTCGTTCCCCGCGAGTGACCCGATCGCCTTCGGGAAGGTGGGATCGAGCGCGGAGCCCATCGATCGCACGGTCAAGCAGGAGGAGGTGCCCTGGCTCTCCGACCCCGCCTCGGTGACGCTCGCGAACGGCGACCAGATCGAGGTCGACAACGGGCACGTCGTGATCGCCGCGATAACCTCGTGCACCAACACCTCGAACCCGTCGGTCATGATCGGCGCCGGGCTCATGGCCAAGAAGGCGGTCGAACTCGGGCTGAGTTCCAAGCCCTGGGTGAAGACCTCCCTCGCCCCCGGCTCGCGCGTCGTCACCGACTACTACGAGAAGGCCGGGCTCACCCCCTACCTCAACCAGCTCGGCTTCGATCTCGTCGGCTACGGGTGCACGACCTGCATCGGCAACTCAGGCCCCCTCATTCCGCAGGTCGCGGCGGCGGTCAACGACAAGCACCTCAACGTGAGCGCGGTGCTCTCGGGCAACCGCAACTTCGAGGGTCGCATCCACCCAGAGACGCAGATGAACTTCCTCGCCTCTCCCCCGCTCGTCATCGCCTACGCGCTCGCCGGCACGATGAACACGGACCTCATGACCGATCCGATCGGCACGGGCTCTGACGGACAGGACGTGTACCTGCGTGACATCTGGCCGAGTGCCGAGGAGGTCGAGGCGCTCGTGGGCGAGGTCGTGCAGTCCGAGATGTTCTCGACGGGGTACGCGAACGTGTTCGACGGCGACGACAACTGGAGGAGCCTCGAGATCCCCACGGCAGACATGTTCGCCTGGAACAACGACTCCACCTACGTGCGCCAGCCCCCGTACTTCGATGGCATGCCGCGGGAGCCGGAGCCGCTGCGCGACATCCGCACAGCGCGCGTGCTCGCGCTGCTCGGTGATTCCGTGACGACCGACCACATCTCCCCCGCCGGCAACATCAAGCGCGACTCGCCCGCGGGCCGCTGGCTCACCGAGCAGGGGGTTGAGCCGCGCGACTTCAACTCCTACGGCTCGAGGCGCGGCAATCACGAGGTGATGATCCGGGGAACCTTCGCGAACATCCGCCTGCGCAACGCTCTCGTGCCGGGAGTCGAGGGCGGCGTGACCAGGCACCTTCCCGACGGCGAGCACATGAGCATCTTCGACGCCTCGCAGAGATATATCGCAGACGGCGTTCCGCTCATCGTCATCGCGGGCAAGGAATACGGCTCGGGCTCCTCGCGCGACTGGGCGGCGAAGGGCACCCTGTTGCTCGGGGTTAAGGCCGTGCTCGCGAGCTCGTTCGAACGCATCCACCGTTCCAACCTGATCGGGATGGGCGTGCTCCCGTTGCAGTTTCTCGACGGCGAGAGCGCGGAGAGTCTCGGCCTCACCGGCGAGGAGGTGTTCTCGATCACCGGCCTCGAGGGCGAGGATCGCACGCCAGACACCGTCACGGTGACCGTCGAGTCGGATGCGGGAGCGCGCAGCTTCGAGGCGAGGGTGCGCATCGACACCCCGGCCGAGGCGGCATACTATCGCCACGGCGGCATCCTGCAGTATGTGCTGAGGCAGCTTCTCGCGGCCTGAACCGATCGCGAAGAAGCGGTCGTGGAATACGCGGCCGGGCCTCGGGCGGCGCCCATACTGGAACCACCAGGCTCCAGAAAGGCACACTGTGGCAGATTCCCGCGCGCTATCGAGAGTGACCCTCATCGCCCGGGAGGAGGTGGCGCTCGACACGCTCTCGTTCCGCTTCAGTAAACCGGAAGGCTTCGAGTATCGCGCGGGTCAATTCGCCAACTACACGCTGCTGGACCCACCGGAGACCGATGCCGAGGGCGACACTCGAACGTTCTCACTGTCGAGCGCGCCCTATGAACCCTTCCTGATGGCGACGACCCGGATGCGTGACACCGCCTTCAAGCGCGTGCTGCGCGATGCCCCGCTCGGCACCGAGATCGAACTCGACGCCCCCTACGGACTCTTCACGCTGAACACCGTGACCGAGCGACCCGCCGTCTTCCTCACCGGCGGAATCGGCATCACTCCGGTGCGCAGCATGATTCTGCAGTCGGTGCACGACAACACGGGACCTGACATCACCCTGTTCTACTCGAACCGCAGGCCCGCCGAGGCACCGTTCCTCAACGAACTCAGGCGGCTTGCCGACTCGAGCCCGAAGATCACCCTCGTGGCGACGATGACCGCGCCCGAGTCGACCGAGCGGGGCTGGCACGACGAGACCGGACACATCACCGCCGCGATGCTGTCGAAGCACCTCGACGACCTGAGCAGCCCGATCTTCTACCTCTGCGGACCCGTCGACATGGTGAGGCCCATGAAGACCGCACTCGTGGCGGCCGGCATCGACGAGAACGACATCCGCACCGAGGAGTTCGAAGGGTACTGATCAGATCGACTGGCTGTACCCGAAGAACTCGTGGTCGTTGTTGTAGCCGCCCTGGCCACCGCCGACCTCGGAGAAGTGCTCGACGAATTCGACGCCCTTGATCCACTTGACCATCTTGAAGCCGAGCTGCACCTCGTTGCGCAAGCGCAGCGGAGCTCCGTGGCCGAAGGAGAGGTCTTCGTCGTTCATCTCGTAGGCGAGCATCGTGAGCGGATAGCTCATCTGCTCGATCGGCTGGGCGTCGTAGTAGAGACCGCCATCCGGCCCTGGCGCGTAGGAGTAGAAGATGACCCACTTCGCCTCTGGCTTCGGCCGTACCAACTCGAGGATGCTCGACATCGACACGCCGCCCCACTTGGCGACGCCAGACCAGCCCTGGATGCAGAAGTGCTGGGTGATCTGCTCGTGGTGCGCGAGCGCGCGAAGCTGCGAGAGGTCGAGCTCCACGGGGTTCTCGACGAGGCCGTTGATGCGCAGGCGGTAGCTCGCGAAGTTATCGGCGCGCAGCTTCTCGAACTCGTCGTCGGCGGGGTACGCACCGTTGTGCCAGAAGTAGGGCGAGATGTCCTTCTCGCTGTACTGACCGGGCTTCGCGTCGAGGTGCTCGAACAGGCGCTGTGCCGGTCCGATGAGTGCGTAGCCGACCTTCTGCACCGTGCGCGGGTAGCGGTAGGTCAGCGGGGTGGCCGCGACCCAGGCGACGATCATTACCGCGAGCGAGAGGGCGAAGATCCAGAACCCGACCCAGCTCTCGTCGTCGCGGCTGGCGAAGATGTGATTCAGGTTGCGCAGCGCTCCGGTCGTGAGGACGAGCGTGACGTGCATGATGATGAACACCACGAACCAGCAGAGCACGGCGAAGTGGAACGAGCGCGCCACCTGGATGCTGAACACCGAGCTGATGCGACGGAACCGCGTCGACAGAGCCGGCGACATTCCGAGGCCGGTGATGAGCGCGAGCGGCGCCGCGATGAAGACGGTGATGAAGTACGCGATGAGCTGCAGACTGTTGTAGTTCACCCAGCCCGTCTCGAGCGGCCAGTCCAGCGACAGATACTGGATGGCGACCGAGATCGCGTTCGGGATCACGTCCCAGTGCAAGGGGACCAACCGCATCCACTGGCCGGTCGTGAAGATCAGTACGAAGAAGATGATTCCGTTAGCGAGCCACAGGGTATCGATGCCGAGGTGCCACCAGCGGGCGAGGCCGATCGAGTGGCGGCGGCCGGGCAGACCGACGCCGTCCGGCAGCGTGAGGGAGTCCATCTTGGCCGTGTACAGCGGGTCTGTGGGAACCGGCTTCTGCATCCGGAACCAGTCCTTGCCCGGCGTCGAGTGCCTGGTGAGGTAGAGCCGAGGGTGGTCGGCCAGGATCGTGACGCCGGAACGGATGATGAAGATCATCAGGAAGGCGTTGAGGAAGTGCTGCCAGCCGAGCCAGGCCGGGAAGCCGACGGGTGCGCCATCCGGAAGCTCTGATTCGCCCGGGTAGGTGGTCATGAAGTCCTGCACGGCGGGAATCTCACGCAGGCCCTTGGCCACGGCGACGCCGATGATGAGCAGGACGACGCCGATGGGGATCAGCCAGAGCAGGTTGAACCACTTATTGCGCCCGATGCGGATGCGCGGTGCCACGCCGTACTGCGGCGGCACACCACCGGCCCAGTCCTCTCCGACCTTCGAGTGGTCACGGGCATCCAGCTCATCGCGGAAACTCGCGCTTGCCGTCGAACTCGAATAGCCCTTGTCAGGAGCCGGATACAGCGTGTCATCAGCGGGTGAATGAGCCATGTTTTTGAGCCTAGCAACATCCGCCGTTTTCACTCACTTAAAAAGGCCGGTGATAGTCTTAAATAGTTCGCTCACACCACACGTATACCCGACGCGGACTGCGAGCCGGGCGTTCCCGGTCACTGAGGAGGCAGCAATGAGCATCGCTGAACGCACTGTAGAAACCGTCTGGACCGGCGCCCTGGCCAGTGGATCAGGAACCCTTCACGGCACGAGCGGTGCCCTCGACGAGCTGCCGGTCACCTGGGCGTCACGCACCGAGCAGCCGGGGGGCAAGACGAGCCCGGAAGAGCTTGCGGCAGCCGCGCACTCCTCGTGCTTCTCGATGGCGCTCGCGCTCACGCTGGGAAACCACAAGCTCACCCCGACCACCCTCACCGTCGGCTCGACCGTGACGCTTGACGAGGCCGACGGCAAGCCCACGATCGTCTCCTCGGCGATCACGGTGAAGGGCGATGTTCCCGGAACGGATGCGGCGGGCTTCCAGTCGCTCGTCGACGAGGCCGCCGCGCTCTGCCCGATCTCCCGGCTCTTCGCGGGCGCATCCATCACCGTCGAGGCCACCTACGTCGCGAACTGAGCGCGCGCCCGGCCCTGCGATGAGCGCCGTCGATAGAGTGTGAGAGTGCCCATCGACGCGCTCATCCTGGCCGGGGGCCGATCGACTCGACTCGACTCGATCCCCAAGGCCGCACTGATCTATCGGGGTAAGACCCTTCTCGAGAACACCGTGTCAGCGGTCTCGGAGTTCCGAACCGTGGTGGTCGGCACCATCACGACAGGCTCGCTCCCCGCCGGCGTTCTGGTCTGCCGTGAGGACCCGCCCTTCGGAGGGCCGGCCGCCGCCGTGGGTGCAGGACTCGACGCGCTCGAAGCGGGCACCGCATCCGGCTCGGACTTCACGGTCGTTCTCGCCTGCGACATGCCGGGCGTGGCCGATGTCGTGCCGCCTCTCCTGCGCGCGCTCGAGGGCAGCACTGCCGACGGCGTCATCACGGTCGACGAGCAGCAGCGGCGGCAGCCGCTCGCTGCCGCCTACCGCACGGCCCCCCTGCGGCTCGCGGTCCAGCGTCAGCGGCACACGGCTTCGCTCGGCGGACTGTCGATGTTTCAGCTCATTCGTGAACTGACGCTCGTCGAGCTTCCCATGGCCGATCGCACGACGTCCGACGTCGACACCTGGAGCGATGCCGCAGACTGGGGCATGGAGCATCCGGATGCCAGAACCGCTCAGCACAACACAGCAACGCAGAGGAGTAGCAGTGAGCACTGAAGAAGAGACCCGTGCCCAGGAGGACGAGGTGCTGCGCCAGTGGTGCCTGAAGGTCGCCACCGCTGCCGGGGTTCCCGAGCTCGAGGTGGACCTGAAGACCGTGCTCGGCCTCGCCGGGCGCGCGGCTCACGGAGTGATGCGCCCCGCGGCGCCGCTCACGACGTTCATCGTCGGCTACGCGGCGGGCAAAGCGGTCGGTTCCGGCAGCGCGAGCGCCGAGGATGCCTTCACGGCGGCCGCCGACGTCGGGTTCGAGCTCTCTCGCGAAGCCTTGAATGCTGCGAAGACGGATGGCTAGCGGCCACCGGCTGCGACTCACGCGGCCGGACTGGCACAGCGCTCGCCACGAGGCATTCCTGGCCGGCACGCCGCTACCCGCCGTCGAGGTGCCGCTCGGCGCCGCCATCGGCGCGACGGCTGCGAGCGACATCGTGGCTCGCTGCGACGTGCCGCACTACGCGTCCTCGGCGATGGACGGCTGGACGGTCGCCGGCAGCGGCCCGTGGCGGCTCGTGAGCGCGGAGCGCCTCTCGAACGGCGAGGCGCGCGCCATCGTGACCGGTGGCCTCGTGCCGGACGGGGCCCTCGGCATTCTGCGCAGCGAACACGGCACCGTGACGGAGGTCGACGGCGGCGCGGTGCTCGATCGCAGCGCCGCCGCACGCAGCGACGAACCCGGCGACCGAGAGCACGTACGCCCCGCCGGCGAAGAGGTCGCGCGGGGCGAGACGGTCATCCGGGCCGGCACCGTCATGAACCCGGCGCACATCGCCGTCGCTGCGGTGTGCGGTCATGACGAGCTTCCCGTGCTGCCGAAGCCGCGGCTCGCTCTCGTCCTCACCGGCGACGAGGTCGTCGATCGGGGCATTCCCACACCCGGACACGTGCGCGACAGCTTCGGGCCACAACTGCCCGCCTTCGTGGCCATGCTCGGCGGCCAGGTGGTTTCGAGCAGACGACTGCCCGACGACCTCGCCGTGCTCATCGCCGAGATTGACGAGCTTTCGGATGCCGAGGTCATCATCACCACGGGCGGCACCGGCACCTCCACGGTCGACCACCTTCGCACGGCACTGGACCGACTCGGTGCGCGCCTCGTCATCGACGGCGTCGCGATGCGCCCGGGAGGGCCGAGCCTCCTCGCCGAGCTGCCAGACGGCCGATTCCTGGTCGGTCTGCCGGGAAACCCGCTCGCGGCCATGATGGGCATGTTCACGCTCGCCCGGCCACTCATCGCCGCACTCGCGGGGGCGAGCGAGCCCTCCCTTGGCTCTGTCACCGCCCAGCGCGAACTCGCGGGGCGCGCAGGAGTCAGCACCCTGCTCCCCTACCACCTTCAGAACGGCGCGGTGCAGCAGAGTGTGTGGTTCGGCTCGGGCATGCTCCGCGGGCTCGCGGAAGCCGATGGCGTGCTCATCGTCCCCCCGAGCGGCGTGCAGCCCGGCGAGACCGTGCAGACGATCCCGCTGCCCTGGTAGCCTCGGCCCGCCTCAGTCGCGCGCCGGTTCGAGCCGGATGACGACCGACTTCGACGCAGGCGTGTTGCTGCCGTCGGCCGTGAATCCGAGCGGAACGAGAGGGTTCCCCTCCGGGAAGTAGGTCGCCGCACAGCCACGCGAAGTCGGGTATCCGACGACTTTGAAGCCGTGGACCGCCCGGTCGACGTTATCGGTGAACTCGCTGTGCACATCCACGATGTCACCGTCGTCGAAGCCGAGCTCCGCGAGGTCGTCCGGGTGCACGAAGAT
>Ga0134125_10002831_pt1 | contig 20371 bp, 18 predicted proteins | sample KB31751_FD_96464 | JGI IMG/M metagenome (GOLD analysis project Ga0134125, IMG submission 96464) | Terrestrial soil microbial communities with excess Nitrogen fertilizer from Kellogg Biological Station, Michigan, USA - KB3-175-1 | ecosystem: Environmental > Terrestrial > Soil > Unclassified ... | reverse complement strand
GTCCTGCTCGTCGAGGACCCATTCCTCGTACCATCCGGGCAGCAGTTCAGGATCCCGCCCGAAGGCGCCCCATGCCTCCAGTTGTCCGTGTCGCCCTGCGCCGACCGCAGCGGTCCCGCCCGCTCCGGTGAGTGCGGAGCGCTCCTGGTCCAGGTCCACCGCAACGGCCGGAGCCAGGGCGAGCACCGGGCCGTGGCGGGACAGCAGGCCTGGTAGGTCGCGACCGACGTGGTGGACGGCCACGCGCAGGCTGTCCAGGGCGCGGGGCTCGGTGCTGGCTGGCCAGAGGCGCCCGCAGAGCACCGCGCGCGGCGAGGGGCCGGCGACGGCGAGGTAGGCGATGAGGCGTTGGGACCGTATGGGCACGTGGAGCGCCTCCCCGTCGCGGTCCAGATGCCAGCCCCCGAGAACCTGCAGCCGGTAGCCGTGCGGGGGCCGGCCCTCCGCATCCCGCAGCATGGCCTGCACCCCCGATCCCTGGTGGCACCCCACATCCATCCGTGTGCCGCCCATGTTCCTCGCCCGCGCGGGGTCCGTCAATGCCGGGTCTGGGGGCCAGTGCGGCGGCGGCCCCCGGCTGGGGCGGTCCGGAGCCGTCACCGGCGGACGGTGCCCCACCGCCGGGCGTGGATGGCCAACATCCGCTCCCGGAAGCCGCTGGAATCCAGATCCTCGGAGGCCGTGGGGCGTTCGCAGCGCAACTCCTCGAGTTTGGCCTGCTGCCGGGCGATGTCGAGCACGGGTTTGATGGCGGCGAACACCAGCCGGCCGCCGTCGTCGAAGCGCAGCAGCGCCCCGCCCCGCAGGCCCACCGGCGCGTCGGTGGCCAGGCCCAGGGCGCGGGCCTCGGCGGTCCCGGCAACGAAGTCCTGGACCAGCGAGGCCCCGGTTTCGGTGACCGCGAAGCCGCTGGGGCTGATCCGGGTGCTGGTGCGCACCGCGTCGATCGCCAGCCCGCGGGAGGGGTCCAATCCCAGGGCGGCCATGAGCGTCGAGTTGTTCCACACGAAGCGCACGATCTCCTCCGGACCGGCGTCGAGCATCCCGTTGCCGAACGCGTACTCCAGCTGCCCGAGGTCCTCGGTCCCGCTCAGGGACGACGCGTCGCCAGCGGTGACCCCGACGTCGGCGAAGCACTCGGCAAGGGTTCTGCGGTAGCCACGCGGGTCATCGGGCACGATCGTCTCGTCGGCGGCGAGCATGCCACGCAGCAGGTCCTCGGGCCCGGCATCCACCGGGGGCATGTACGCCAGTCCGCGCACCAGCATGCGGCGCACGTGGGTGCCCACCTCCGCACCGGCACCGGCGACCAGGTACACGTTGGACCGCCCACCGGGGACATCCAGCCGCTCGTTCCACAGCCGCAGCACGGCCTCCATCACCGCATGGACGATCCCCGCTGCCCGCCAGTGCGGTTCGGGCGAGGTCCTCCACCCCGACGGCGGCGGGGCCGCCATCGGCGAGCGCAGCACGTGTCCGCGGCCGAACAGGTGGTCGGCCAGACCGAATAGGCCCGAGCGCAGGATGGCCGTGTCGAGGCGGTCGGCACCGGCCGCGTCAGCGGTTCCCCCGCGCTGCAACGCGGAGTCGACGAGCCGCTGGACGACCTCCTCCGAGGCGAACACCGACAGCAGCGCCATCAGGTCGGCCAAGGCCTCGTGGAGGGAGAACTGGTCGAGCATCGCCCAGCGGTCGGACCACCGCGGCCGGTACCCGGCGAGCACGGCGTGCGTGACCTCATGGACCAGCAGGTCACGGTACAGCGCCAACGGGACGCCGTCCTGCCGACCGAGGTTGATCACGCACTCGTCGTTCTGGTAGCCGGTCTGCCCGGCGGGGATGTCGGCGTCGGCCTCGATGCGCAGCCGGCGCCCGCCGGACCAGCCGATCCTGCGTCCGAGGGTCCGTTCGAACGTGGAGAGCGTCTCGCTGGCCACCGCGTACACATGCTGTGCCAGGAACGCGGGATCGTCGAGCACCGTGGCCGCGGTATCGCGCGGGGTGCGGTCCCACACGGCCCATCCGGTGCCGCCGGTCAGGTCGGCGGCCAGCCGGTACCCCGCGCCGTCACGGACCACGACCTCCAACCGGGCGCCGACGGGGCCGGGCAGCGTGCGTTCGACGGGGATCCTGGCCCGGGTGGTCAGCGGCAGCCCGTCCACCCCGGCCGTGGCCGGGCCCTCGGCGACGATCGTGACGTCCTGCTGCTCGCTGCCGGTGTGTTCCGGCCGCCGGCTGGCACCCATGCAAACCGCTCCCCTCCTCGCCGCCCTCGGGCTAGGTCAGTACGGCGCGCCCCAGGCGGAGTCCTTCGCCGTGTCCTGTCCCTCGAGCTGGGCCTCCTGGTCGAACCTTCCCGCCTGCAGGTCGGCGCGCACCGCGGTGAGCAGTTCCGCGCGGCTGCGCGGGCCGCCGTTGGCGAGTCCGTCGATGAGGTAGCGGCTGAACGCCCCGTTGTAGCGCCCGTTGATGTGCGCATCGGCTGCTGTCTGGTCGGGGCGGCAGGCAGCGAAGAGCACCGGGCGACGGGCCGCCGGGGAGGCCTTGAACAATTCGCTCGCGGTACGCGAGCGGGCCGCCGCAGCAGCCTCCAGCCCGGGCACGGTGGGCGGCGGCACGAACCGGGGCGTTCGTCCGGGCAACAGGTCCATCACGCGCAGACCGGTGCCGCTGTGGCAGGTGTCCAGGACGACGTCGATGCGCGCCGGGGCGGGCGGGTCGTCGAACAGGCGGTGGAGGTCGTCGTCGACGCTGAGAGTCGAGGGGTCCCACTGGTCCCCGCGCCGGGACATGTCGTAGGTGACGAAGGCCTCGTCCATCTGGTCCTGCTCGTCCTCGTCCTCGTCCGGCACCTGGGTCCCGTGGCTTGAGAAGGTGAACACGAGCTGCCCCAGCTCGCCGGAGCGCAGCCGGGCCATCGCCTCGCCCAACCGGCACATGACCTCGGAGCGGGTGGCTTGGGCATCGGTGAGCACCGTGATCTCCGGGTCGGCGAAGCCGTAGCCGTTGGCCAGCAGTGCCCCGAATTCGAGGGCGTCGTTGACGCAGCCGTTGAGCCAATTGGAGCGGGGCAGGTTCGCGAATTCGTTCAACCCCACGCACAATGCCAGCCGGCCGGGGGTGCGGGCGCCCTCGGAGGGTGGGATGGCGGGACCGGCGGCGCTGGTGGACACCCCGGGATCCGGGGCGGATACCGGCAGCTGGCCCACGGGACCGGCAGGGCCATCGGGGGCCGGCAGCGGCCGTTCGGGCCGGTATTCGACGATCGTGGTGCGGCCGGTGATCCGCCGCATGACCGAACCCAGGGTCGACGGGTCGTTGTCAAAGGCGCCGTGCGCGGTGGCCTGGCTCGACGCGTCGGCGGCGGAACCGCTGGTCGGGGACCAGATGGATGCGCCGGCGGGCCCGGCCAGCAGGGCCGACAGCTCCGCGTCCGCCTCCACGGATTCCTGCAGGCCCAGCAAGGGGGTGTCCGGTTCGGGCTCGAAGCCGGCCCGCACCAGGCACAGCAGCGAACGCCGGTAGACGTTCACCACGTTGTCTGCCTCCTCGGCCGGCCGGGTCATCGCGAACAACGAGAACGCCCCGATGCCCTTGCCCTCCCCGATCCGGGGGAGCAACCGCTCGCCGAAATCCGCGGTGGTGACCGCGGGGGCGAGCAGGTGCAGGGAGTCGACCTCCTGGGCCGAGGAGTCGAGGTAGGCCGGCAGGAACCGGGAGTGGAAGATCGACCCGGCCGAGTGGCCGACCGCGTGCACGGTAATGGCCCCCGGGTTTTCCCGGGTGAAGCGGCCCAGGCGCCCCGCCACGTAGCGGGCCCCGCCGTCGGTGGCCACCGCGTGGGCTGCCCCGATCTTCATCTGCCCCCAGATCTTCTGCCCCAGGGGCCGCGTGGCGACCTCGATGATCCGGTTGGCACCGTCCTCGAGCCAGCCCCGCTGGATCGGCAGGTCCCGCGGACCGCCGCCGAGCAGCGAATGCAGCGCGTCCCACAGCCCGGTCTCCCAGATGAAGAACAGCGGGTAGACCCCGTTGTCCAGCCACCACGGACACAGCCGTGCCGCGCCGGCCAGGCCGGCCGCCTCGGAGACGAGGCCGCCATGCGCGTAGACAACCACCGGGACGTTCCGGCCCCCCTGGGCCTTGACGAAGGCCGGCAGGTACGCATCGAAAATCCGGTCCACGTCCTGCGGGCCGGTGGTGAACTGCCCACCCGGGGAGAACCGGCCATCGGAGAGGTTCACAAGGTGGGGGCGCAGCGCCTGCAGGGCGTCGGCGGTGGGGGCCACCGCCCGGTCGGAGCCGGGGGCACCTTCCGGGGCGGCCACGGACAGCAGTGTCATCGGTGTTCCCTCTCCCGAAGTGCCGTTGGGCACAGCCAGCGATCCGCCCATCCTGCCCTGCCCCGGATTACCGGGCCGTTACCGTGGCATTACCGCATTCCGGGCTGCCGGCCGCGACCGCCGAATCGGCGCGTGGCCTAGAATCGAAGGCCGGGGCCCCGGCGTGACGTCGCCGCCCGGGCCGCCGACCAGGACCCGTTGTCAACCGAGAGCAGACAGTGCACCCCGCAGAACCCGCCGCCGCGACGTGGGCCGACCAGCAGGAATTCAGGTCCTCCCCGGCCTGGAAGCTCCTCTCGGCCGCACCGTGGACGGTGGCGTTCCTGCGCGCCGAATTCACCCAGGCCCGGCCCCGCATCACGCTGGAGGCCTTCCATGCCTCGCTGCATTCCTTCCTGCGGCACCTGCGCTCGGCCGGGACCCCGCTGAACGACGCCTGGCAGGCCCAACACTACGCCGATGCCTGGGTGCGGGCCGGTTACCTCGCCCGGCCGCTCATCGACGGGGCGTTCGCCTACGAACCCACCGCCCACACCTCCCGCGTGCTGACGTTCCTCGAGGGGTTCTCCGGATCCGGCACCAACCTGAACTCCTCGCGGCTGAACACGCTGCTGACCAGCATCGAATCGCTCGCCCACGAGACCGATCCGGATCCTGAGGCGCGGATCCGCCAGCTCGAGGCGGAGATCGCCGAACGCCGCGGGCGCATCACGGCCCTGCAGGCCGGGACCAGCCCCGCGGTCCTGCCCGACGACGGGGCCGTGGCCGCGGCCCGCAGCGTCCTGGACCTGGCGGCGAACCTGCCGGCCGACTTCAAGCGCATGCGTGACGGGGTGCGCCAGATGCTCCACCAGGTCCGCCGCGAGATCATGGAGGCCTCCGTGGCCAAGGGCGTCGCCGTCGGCCGCGTCCTCGAGGGCGACCGGCAGCTGCGCAGCACCGCCGAGGGCGAGACGTTCCGCGGCTTCACCGAGTTCCTCAACGACCCCGCACGGCAGCGCCGCTTCCGCCACGCCATCAACGAGGTCCTCGAACGCCATTTCGTGGACGGCCTCACCGCGCAGGAACGCCACACGCTGGCGAACCTGCTGCGCGAGCTGCGCCGGCAGGCCGGCGAGGTGCACTCCAGCTACGGCAAGCTCTCCGAATCCCTCCACGCGTACGTCCAATCGGACGAATTCCGTGATTCGGTCCTGCTGCGCAAGGCGGTGCGCACCGCCGAGCTGGCCGTCGCGGGGTCCACTGCCCTGTCGGCCCGCACCCCGGTCGCCCCGGTCAGGTTGTACGCCCCGGCCTTCTCCACCCTGTCCGGCTTGGGGATCTTCGATCCCCAGGAGCACCTCGCCCCGCCCCGGCTCGCTGCCCCGCCGGTCGTCTCCAGCGCGGACATCCACCGCACCCCGGCCACCCCGAAGGCCGATGCCGCCCGCCTCGACGCCGCGATCGCCACGGCCCGCGGGGCCGCCGGCGGACACGCCACCCTCGGAGCCGTCTTCGCCGGACTCGAGCCCGGCGACCTCCACGTGAACTCGCTCCGCTACCTGGTCGAGACCGCCCGCACGTCCGGCCAGGACGTGGACACCAGCCGCTTCGAATCGGTGGAATTCACCCAAGTCGACGGCTCCGCCCGCACCGCCTACCTGCCCGTGATCACCTTCGCGAAGGACCCCGCATGAGCCACACCGAACCGGACACCGAGCCCACCGAGGTGGACCTGGACGACTCCCCCGGCACGGGGTACGACGACGGCGCGCCCGTGACGCCGTCGGGTCGCCGCACCGAGGAGCAGCTCTTCGAGGGCGACACCGGCCGGTTCCCGCTGCCCCTGCGCCAGGCCCTCATCCGGTTGCTGCGTGGTCCCTACCTTGACGGCACCGCCGACGCGAGGCTCTGGCAGCTGGTCCTGGACCGCCGGATGGAGATCTCGGCCTTCGTCTCCGAGCTCTTCCTGAAGCTGCAGCTGGACACCGAGCGCAAGATCGCCCTGCTCGTGCCGGTGCCCACGGAGACGGTGCACACCACGGCGATCGTGCCGCGCAAGCCGTTGCGCCGCGAGGAGACCCTCCTGGCCCTGCGGCTGCGCCTGCTGCTGGACCGGCATGCCGGCACCGGGACCGACGCGGTCATCTCCCGCGCCGGTGCCCGCGAGATCCTGGAGGAGCACCGCCACCCCGGCGCGGTGGACGACAAGCGCCTGGAGGAGCTCACCGATTCCTCGCTGTCCCGGCTGGCCAGCCTCAAGCTCATCCTGCCCACCGAGCTGGCCGACGAATACCGGGTCTCCGGTGCGCTGGCCCTGGCCCTGCCGTTCGAGTCGATCGACCAGATCCCCGCGTACCTGGAGTCCCTGGACCGATCCGTCGACACGGCCCCGGAGGCGGCCCTGGACCTGGCCCCGGACAGCGGGGCAGGGGTCGAGGACAACACCGAGGACGACGACACCGCGGACACGGACGCGGATACGGCCATCGCCGCTTCCACCCGTGTCTTGCCCACCGACACCGAAGGAGCCGCCCGGTGAGCATCTCCCAGACACTTCCCTTCGGGGACGCGATCAATCCCGGACAGCAGCGCCTGTGTTCGATCCAGGTCATCAACTGGGGCACCTTCCACGGCCGGCACGAGCTGTACGTGGACCGCAACGGGACCCTGCTCACCGGCCACCCGGGCGTGGGCAAGTCGACCCTGTTCGACGGGATCGGGCACATCTTCCATGCAGCGCCGCGCCTGAACGAGTCGGCCCACGAGGCCTCGACGCGCAAGGACCGGCGCACCACCTACTCCTACATGCGTGGGCGCCGGTTCAAGACCGACAGCGGGACCCTGTACCAGCGCCCGGGCGCCACCTGGAGCGCCATAGCCCTGAGCTTCGAGGACGGGATGGGCACCAGGACCTGCATCGGCGCCCTGTTCGACCTGCCGTCCCAGGGGCTCGAGGGGCAGGTCGGCAAGCACTACGTCATCGGCGAAGGCACCCTGGACACGGCTGCCCTCGAGGACCACGGGTCCCGGCGGTTCTCCCCCTCCTCACTGGTCAAGGCCCTCCCCGGATTCGAGGCCTTCGACGTCCACCGCACCTTCGCCGAACGCTTCCGCCGCCGCCTCGGCATCGACAACGACAAGGCGTTCTCGCTCTTGCGCACCCTGCAGAACGGCAAGGGCCTGGACCGCGGAGTCAACCAGTTCTTCCGCTACGAGGTCCTGGAGGTCCCCTCCACGCTGAAGGCCGCAGCCGGCGCGATCGAGGACTTCTCCCACCTGCGAGGGATCCACCGCCAGCTCGAGGAGGCCCGGGCCCAACGCGACGCCCTCGAACTCGTCCCGGAACAGCACAAACGCCACCAGGAGCTCACCGCGCAACTGCGGCGCACCACCGACCTGGCCCACGTGCAGCTGCCTCTGCTGCGCGAACACCTCGCCGCCGACCTGCTCGGCAGCCACTCCCGGCGCATCGGCGCCGAACTCTCCGCGAACCGCGCGGCCATCGATGCCGCCGCCGAGGCCAAGAGGGCGCTGGAGGAACGCGTCCGGTCGCTGACCGAGCAGCACGATTCCCACGGCGGGCAGGCCGTCCAGGCACTCGAACGCGAACTCGACGCCGCCCGGGCGCGCCTGGCGGACCGCGAGTCCCTCGCCTCCACGCTCAAGGCCCGGATGGACGACGCCGGGGTGCAGCTGGTCTTCTCCGCCACCGGGCTGCAGGCCGCCCGGCGCCAGGCCGCCGTGACCGCCGAGACCCTGCAGGGAGTGGCCAAGGACGCCCGCACCATGGAATACGAGGCGATGGCCGCCTCCATGGAGGCCCGCGAAAAGGCGCAGAAACTGCGCCAGGACATCGACTCCTACGCCCGGCGCGGGTCCAACATCGACGGCCTGTCCGCCGCGGCCCGCCGCCGCATCTGCTCCGAAACCGGGTTGTCGGCCGAGGACCTGCCCTTCGGCGGGGAGCTGGTGGACATGGCGCCGGGGGCCGGCGCCTGGCGCCCGGCCGCGGAAAAGGCGCTGCGTTCCCTGGCCACCACCCTGCTGGTCCGCGGGGAAGACCTCGAGAAGGTCACTGCGGCGGCCGACCGGCTGGAGGGCTATGGCCGGCTTCGCTGGATCGACCTGTCAGCCCACACCCCCGGCGGGGACACCGATCCGGTGGCCACCGCGGACCCGCGGGCCCTGGTATCCAAGCTGGAATTCAAGCAGTCCGACGCCGGGCAGTGGCTCCAGCGCAAGATCGCCGCCGACCATGACTTCACCTGCGTCGATACCGATGCCGCCCTGCACGCCGAAAAGCGGGCGATCTCCCGGGCCGGGACGATCAAGTCCGGCCGGGGAACCTTCGAACGGGACACCCGGCAGATCGCCGCCTCGGACTACCTGCTGGGCTTCACGAACGAGGAGAAGATCGCCGAACTCGAGGCCCGGGTCGCCAGCCTGGAGGCGGACCGGCAGGAGGCCGAGGACCTGGCCGCCGAACGCAGCCGCTCCAAGGACTCCCTGGCCCGCAAGCTGACGTTGTTGCGAGAGCTGGCCACCGACGAGCGGCCCTTCTCCGCCCTGGACTCCGCGATCCAGTCCGCTGCGGTCGCCGAACTCGAGTCCCGCATGGCCGAGGCCATGGATTCGAGCACCGATCTGGCCGGGCTGCGCGCGGCGTTGGGCGAGGCCCGCGCCGAGCTCGAATCCGCCGTCGGGCAGCTGGCCGTGTTGCGCAACGAGACGCGCTCCCTGGAACAACGCGCCGCCCAGGCAAACAGCCAGCTCGCTGCTGCACAACGCTCCAGTGCCGCCGCCGCCCCCGACGAGGCGGCACAGGACGAACTGGCGCAGGAGCAGCTGCTGGCCGAGGCGATGCGCCACCTGGAAGCCGGGGAGCCGGTGGAACTCGGCGAGCTCGACGCCGCGGTGTCGGCAACCTCGCTCGCGCTGGGCGAGCGGATCACGGAACTGCGCGAACTGGTGTTCGCCACCGAGGCATCCCTGACGGAGACGTTCCGGCAGTTCACCCGCGACTTCGGGGTCGCCACGTCGGCCTCGTTCGGCACGGGCATCGCCAGCGCGCCGCACTACGTGGCCCTGCACCGCGCCATCGTCGACGAGGGGTTGCCACAACGCCAGGAGGAGTTCCGCGAATACTTCTCCAACCGGTCCTACGAGCGGTTCTCCGACCTGCTACAGCTGCTGGAGGAGGAACGCCGCGGCATCGGCGAGCGCATCCTGCCGCTGAACCAGATCCTCGACGACGTGCCCTTCGAACACGGTTCGCGCCTGCGCCTGGAGGTCAGGACGACCATCCCCGACGAGGCACGCGAATTCCGCAATGCCCTCAAGGACGCGCTGGGCAACGCCTACGGTTCCCGTGGCGCCGACGAACTCAGCGCCAACTACAAAGCACTGGAGAAACTGGTCGACGACCTGGACGATCCCTCCCGTGCCGCGTGGCGGGACACCGTGCTGGATGTCCGCCAGCACGTGCAGATCAGCTGCAACGAGCACAAGCCCGGCGGCGAAATCGAGAATGGCCTCGAACCCGGCACGCTCTCCGGTGGCGAGGGCCAGCGCTTCACCTCCTTCATCATGGGGGCGGCACTGGCCTACCAGCTGGGCTTCGCCCTGCAGGGATTCACCACCTACGGGACCGTGATGATCGACGAGGCGTTCATACAGGCGAACTCGGACTACGCCGCGGCCGGCATCAACGCCCTGCAGGAATTCGGCTTCCAGCTCCTGCTGGCCGCCCCGGAGGACAAGATCGACCTGGCCCAGCACCTGGGCTCGGTCACGGACATCATCAAGCACCCGGGATCGAATGTCTCGGGCTTCGTGGAGACCGGCCTCTCCCCCGCCGTCGCAACGGACTTCATCCTGCGCTAGGTGCCGTCGGCCCTGGGCCCCCCGGGCTACGGGTGGAAGTGCTGTTCGTGGTCCGAGTGGCTCTCGGCCTCGATCTGGAAGGTCGAGTGCTCGATGCTGACCTCGAAGTGGCCGGCCACGCAGGCCTGCAGGGAGTCCAGCACCCGGGAGGCCCGGCCGTCGTGGAAGGCCTCGTCGCGGACGACCACGTGCGCCGTGAGCACCGGCAGCCCGGTGGCGATCTGGGAGGCGTGCAGGTCGTGCACCGACAACACCAGCTCATGCGAGAGCAGGTGCCCGCGCACCTCCTCCAGGTCCAGGCCATGCGGAGTCGACTCGAGCAGGATCGACGTGGTCTCGCGGAGCAGTCGGAACGCCCGGGGCAGGATGAGGGCGCTGATGAACATCGCCGCCAGCGCGTCCGCCCGCATCCACCCGGTGGTGGCGATGACAATCGCACCGACAATCACCGCCACGGAGCCCAGCGCATCGTTGACGACCTCGAGGAACGCGGCCCGCATGTTCAGGTTCGCCCCGCGGCCCGAACCGAGCACCGCGATGGCGATGACGTTGCCGAGCAGGCCGATGATGCCGAAGACCAGCAGGCCGGTGGCCACCACCTCCGGGGGTGCGAACAGGCGGCGGATCCCGTCGATCATCGCGTACAGCCCCACGGCGAGCAGCAACGTGGACTGGGCGGTGGCCGAGAGGACCTCGGCGCGGCGGAACCCCCAGGTGCGCCGGTCGGTGGCCGGACGGCCCATGAGGGTGGCCGCCAGCAGCGCCATCAGCAGGCCGGTGGCATCGGTGAGCATGTGCGCCGCGTCCACCAGCAGGGCCAGGCTGCCGGTGACGATCGCACCGACGACCTCGGCGACGAGGATCGCCGCGGTGATGCCGAAGGCGATGGCCAGGCGGGGGCGCTGCGCGGTCGCCCCGCCGCTGTGGTCGTGGGCGTGTCCGTGGCTCATGGTGTGCCCGCTGCGCTGTCGTGGGTTTCGTGCCAGTGGTGGGCGCCCAGGGCCACAGTGCGGCCGGTGGAGGCCAGCAGGGACTCGGCGGCGACCAGCACCGACTCAAGCCCGTCGGCTTCGGCCAGCGTGAACATGCTGGCCCGGCCCACGGGACGGGAGACGACGAGCCCGCAGTCGCGCAGGCAGGACAGGTGGGCACTGACCGTGCTCTGGGCCAGGCCCAGGTGGTCGGTCAGTTCCCTGACCTTGTGCTCGCCGCCGCGCAGATGGCGCAGGATGACCAGGCGCGTCGGGTCGGCCAGTCCGTGGAACAAGGCGGCGGCCGGTCCCAGTCCCGTCATCTCAGGTTCGCCGACTCTCGCTATCATCGTCATATGCCGATCATAGCGGCGACGCCGTCTTTCGGCCAGTAGCCTGCCGGCTCGACGCAGGACCTTTTGCCGGGCGCGGCCGCGTGGTAGGCAGGGTCCATGACGACCAATGCCCCGAAGACCCTGAAATTCATGATCCTTGGCGCCGTGGCCGCGACGTTGCTCAGCGGCTGCAACACCGATTCCGCCGATGACGGCAGCGGCAACGGCCCCAGCGACGCCCCCTCCTCCGCCAGCGCCAGCCCCGGCGGCCAGGACCCGGCCTACACGGCGATCACCACGGTCGAGCAGGACGGCGGCCAGGTGGTGGGCATCGACCGTGTCGATGAAGGGGACAAGGGCTACAACGTGGAGGTCCTCGATGGGGACGTGATCTACGAGGTCGACGTCGACAGCACCGGCCAGAACCCGCAGCAGCGCACGAAGACCGACTTCGAGCCCTCCGACCTCAAACTCCTCCAGCAAGCCACCGTCCCGCTGGCCGACGCCATGAAGACCGCCCAGGAAGCCGAGCCCAACAAGAACATCGACGAGGCCAACATCGAGGGCGAAGGCGGCACCGTGACCTGGGAGATCGGACTGGACGTCGACCAGGGCCAGGGCGGCTCCGACGTCCAGGTGGACGCCAGGAGCGGCAAGGTCGTGAAATAGCCGCCTCGCCACCGCCTCAGCACCGGTCCAACAGTCCTCGAAGGGGCAGCGGGACGCGCCGCCCCTCCAGCGCCGCCGTGAGCGAGCGGGCATAGCGTTCCTTGCGGCCGCTGATGGTCCCCAGGAAGCGCCGCAGCTGCAGGTGGAGCGGACGACCGCGTTGAGCGGGTTGGCGCTGGAAGATCCGGAACGAGCGCAGGTCCCCCTCGGCCGCCAGCACCGCCTGGACACCCTCGACGCCCAACGATCGGATCAGCTCGTCCTCGAGGTCGGCACGGCACGCGAAGAACCCCAGGCCCGCCAGCGCACCGGGGTCCAGGCCCGCCCGTCCGGTGGCCTGCTCCATCGGCCGTCGGAAGAACCGTTCCTCGGCTTCGTCGAACAGACCCGCGAGGGCGACGTCCAGTCCCTCGGGTCCCAGGAGCCGGATATACCGTGCGGCCTCCGTGGCCCCGCCCATGGACAGCACGCATACGCCCTCGGCCTCGAGGTCGCGCCCGTGCCGGCCGGCCAACGTCTCGAGCGCCGCCCGGTCGCTGGCCCCCTCAACCAGGACCACCCTGCGGGGTGTCGCCGCCCCCTCCCACCAGGGTGCGGCGCCCGCACCGCCCACGGCGTGCGCAGCAACGGCGACCCCCGTTCGGAACCGCTCCAACGCACCCATGCCGACAGTGTCCCAGCCACCGGCGGGGCGGACTAGACTGGCTGGCCATGGACGCGACGCAGCAGGATCCGGGACCGGTGGTGCGCGTGGCAGCGCGCGGGCGGTTGGACCCGCAGCTGTGCCTGGCCATCCTGGGCGCCCATGCCATCCCGGGGGTCGATGAACGGGTCGGCCCTGAACACCGCAGGCCGGTCCGCCTCGGTACACGGACCATCCCCGTGGGACTGCAGTTCGCCGACGACGCGGTCCTGGTCCGGGGCCTCGGCGCGGCCCTGTCCCCCACCGACGAACCCGCCGTCGCCTCGCTGGTGGCCCGGTGGTTCGGCCTGGCCGAGGACCTGGCCCCGGCCAACGCCCGCCTGGCGGACGATCCATTGCTGGCCCCGCTGGCGGCCCGGCGCCCCGCCCTGCGCCGGATCGGCTATCCGGACCCGTTCGAGGCGGCGGCGACGACGGTGTTGGGCCAACAGGTGTCGGTGGCCGCCATGAGGACCTTCGCCGGGCGGCTGGTTGCGCGCTGGGGCGGGTCGCCGCACGCCGGAATGCGGCTGTTCCCGGAAGCCGCGGTGGTGGCCAGGATCCCGCAGGACGAGCTGCGGGCGACGATCGGATTGACCGGCGCCCGGACCCGGACGCTGCTGGCCGTGGCGCAGGCGTTCGTCGACGCGGGCCCCCGGGCCGGCGGCGTCTTCCCGTTGACGCGCGAGCAGCTGCTGGCGCTGCCGGGCATCGGGCCCTGGAGCGCCGACTACCTGGCGGTGCGGGCCCGCCTGGAACCCGATGCCTTCACGCCCGGGGACCTGGTGCTGCGCCGCGCCCTGGGGAGGATCAGCGCCCGCGAGGCCGAGGCCCGTGCCGAGGCCTGGCGCCCCTACCGGGCGCATGCACTGTTCCACCTGTGGGCCGCGGAAGCCTACGACCGGTAGTTCCGCCGTCGTACCGGGTCCTGGGTCGGTCCGGCGCCCGGGTCAGCCGCGGGCCGCGGTCTGGACGCCGGGCTCGTCGGGGAAGATCTGCCCGATCGGTTCGCGCTTCTCGGCCTGGAAGGTCTCCTCGGCCCGGCCGAACGCCCAGTAGGCGGAGAGCGAGAGGGCCTTGCGGTCCACGCCCTTCTCGTCGGAGAGGTAGCGGCGCAGCGCCTTGACCATCTCGCGCTCCCCGTGGGCGAAGACCTGCACGTCGCCCTCGTGCCAGGGGCCGGCCATCACGGCGGCGGCGAGCCGGGTGCTCTCCGGGGTGAACGGGCCGCCGCGGTGCAGCCAGTGCACGTTCATGCCCTTGGGTGCCTTGAACTTGATCTCGTCCTTCTCGTCGGCGACCTCGACGTAGACCTCGCCGACGGCGGAGCGGTCCATCGCCTCCAGCGCCGCGGCAATGGCCGGCAGCGCGGATTCGTCGCCGGCGAGCAGGTGCCAGCCGGCGTCCTTCGACGGGCGGTACATCCCCCCGGGGCCGGAGAAGCAGACGAGGTCCCCGGGCTTGGCGCGGTTGGCCCACGGCCCGGCGATGCCGTCCTCGCCGTGCACGACGAAGTCGATCTGCAGGGTCCGGTTCGCCTCGTTGACGCTGCGCACGGTGTAGGTCCGGCGCACCGGCATGCGCTCGGGCGGCAGTACGGTGCGCAGCTCGTCCAGGTCATAGGGCGGGGTCAGGCCCAGGGCCGGGTCGGCGAAGAGCAGCTTGACGTACTTGTCCGTGGCGTCCTTGTTCCGGAAGGCGGCGAAGCCCTCGCCGCCCAGGGTCAGGCGGACCATGTGCTTGCCGATCTTGCGCCGGGACACCACCTCCAGCACCACCTGCGGTCGGGGCGGCCGGGCAGCTGCGGGGACGGTCATTCGCGGATCACTCCTTCGGGCGCCGGGCACAGCCCGGCTCAGGTCTTTCCCCCATCCCATCCCACGCGGACGGCCAACGCAAACCGGGTACGCCGAGGGCGAAGAGGTTACCGCGGCCCGTCATCGGCTAGGCTGGGCCCAGCTTCACGAGCTGCGGCCACGCACGGGCTCCGACCCGGCCGCACACCAACCCCATGCATCACGGGTGGTTCGGATGACGAAGCGGCCCGGCGCACCCGTGCCGGGCAAGAGCACCGAAAGGCATCCCATGGGCTTCCTCCCCTCCACCGGCATCGACCCCGCCTGCCGCTCCGGGGCGCCCGGCCATGCCGCCCCCGGCGCGGCCGACGCACCCCTGCTCGCCGACGCCGCCGGCTGGGTCCCCGTGGTGGTCTTCGTCGACCCGCCGGCCCAGGCACTGCTGCTGGCCTGTCCCTCGGGGAGGCGCTGGACCGGCTACCACCATGCGGTCGCCGGGCTCTGCACGCGCCTGCGTTGCGCCCTGCCGGGAACCGTGCGCGGAACCGTGCCGGGAACGTCGTCCCACGCGACACAGCACGACGGCGGCTCCCAGGTGCCGCTGCTGGCCTCGGCCCCGTGCCACTGGCACCCGGGCGCCCGCGTCCTGGGCCTGCCGGCCGACCCGCGCCTCAGCGCCGGGAGGACCTACGTGGAACTGGCCGCCGCCCCGCTGGATCCGTGCCCGCTGGAGCACGACCGGGCCCTGGCGGCCGCGTTCGCCGCGGTTACCGGAACACCGGTTCGCCGATGAACTCCTCGAGCTTGGCGCGTTCGGCCGGCGGGAAGCGCAGCAGCCGCTGGTCCCCCACCGAGAAGAACGCCAGCGTCGTGGTGGCGCGCACGCACAGGCCCCCATCGACCGGGTCGTGGAATTCATAGCAGACATCGACGCTGGCCGCCTTGACGTTGGCCAACCAGAGGTCCACCTCGGCGGGGACGTTGCGGTAGTCCAGCGGGGCGACGTACCGCACCCGGTGCTCGACGACGAGGACCTGCGTGTTCTCCGGCACCGCGGAAAACAGGTCGACGATCGGTTCGTTGCCGGGCTTGCCGGTCCCCCCGGGGACGCCGAAGCCGGCGATCCGCGCCTCCTCCATCATGCGCACCAGGTTCACGTTGTTGATGTGCCCGTAGGCGTCCATGTCGCCCCAGCGCATCGGGACCTGCACGCGCAGGCTGCGTCCGCTCATGGTGTCCCCGCCTCGAGCTCGTTGCGTGGCTGGCCCTCGGGCCATTGCTGCCGGGTGCGCCGGCGTTCCTGGTGGTCGACGTGCTGGTCCTCGTCGGAGACGATGCCCAGGCGCTGCAGTTCGGAGAGGATGAGCGCCCCGTCGGGCGCGTAGATCCACTCCACCCCGGGGGTGGAGTTCACGGTGCGCTGCGACCGGCCACCGGCCAGGACCGCCTCGGAGGGGGTCAGCTGCCGGATGACGATCGCCCTGACGTTCTGCGGGTACCGCTGGGCGAAGCCGGCGTAGATCTCCGGGTCGTGCTGGCCGTCATCGCCCACCAGCAGCCATTTGACCTGCGGGAACTCGGCGGCCAGCCGGCGCAGCTGGTCGACCTTGTGCTGGCTTCCGGAGCGGAACCAGCGACCGGAGGAGGCGCCGGTCTCGATGGGGCCCCAGTCGGTGAGCAGCAGCGGGCCCTCCGGGTAGAGGTTGCGGGCCAGGAAGCGGCTCAGCGTCGGGGCCACGTTCCAGGCACCCGTGGAGAGGTAGAGCACCGGGGCCCCCGGGCGTCCGCGCAACACGCGCTCCATCATCACCGCCATGCCGGGGGTCGCCACGCGGGCATGCTCGTCGAGGACGAAGGAGTTCCAGGCCGCCAGAAGGGGCCGCGGCAGCGCGGTGACCACCACGGTGTCGTCCACGTCGGAGATCAACCCGAATTCGCTGGACGAGTCGACCACGAACACCCGGGCGGTGGCCTCCGCCGAGTTCTCGGTGGAGAGGGTGACGGTGTGCCAGCCCGGCCCCAGCGGCGTCTCGATCCGGGCATCCAGGACGCCGCCGCGGTCGGCACGCACCACGTGTTCCCGGCCGGCGACGGTGACGGTGACCTCGGCGAAGGCGATGGGCGGGGAGATGAAGTTGCGCCAGCCGCGCACGCTGTCGGCGACCACCTTCGAGCGCGGGACGCCATGCCGGAAGGTCCGCGGCGGGGCGACGACGATCCGCGCCAGGACGCGGACCCAGCCCTGGGCCTCCGGCCCGGAGAGGCCGTACCCGCGGAACGGCAGCACCGTGGGCACCATGCCGCGGCCGCGGCCGTTCGCTTCGCGGAAGGCATGCCAGGCGTCCTCGAGCCGGACCCCCAGGTGCTGCCGCAACGTTGACGGTTCACGAGATGACATGCCGCCAGTCTTTCACGGCCCGCCAACGGGCCGCGACCGGCCACCCCTAGACGTTCTCTACAACTCGTAGAATACTTGGGGCATGATGTACGACCACGCAGACAACGAACCGGTCCTGGTCCTCGACGAAGACCAATGCTGGACCCTGTTGGGACGAAGCCGGCATGGCCGGATCGCCACCGCCTTCGACGGCCAGCCGGAGATCACCCCGGTCAACCACGGCGTCTCCTCCGGCAGGATCTACCTGCGCACCGCCCCGGGCACCAAATTGGCCGCCCTCACGGTGAACCCGTCGGTGGCCTTCGAGTCGGATGGAATCCTCAGCGACGAGGCCTGGTCCGTCGTCGTGCAGGGAACGGCGCGCGTGCTGGAGACGGAGGCGGAGATCGAGGCCGCCCGCGCCTCCGGCGTCGACCCCTGGGTGCAGACGCTCAAGGACGCCTGGGTGGAGATCACCCCGACCTCGGTCTCCGGGCGGCACTTCGCCCTGGGGCGGCAGCCGGAGCAGCTCGACGAGCACTGACCGCCGCTAGGCTGGCGGGGTGGATACCGCACAGAACACAGCAGAAAACACCCCAGAGGACGCCGCAGACCACGTCGTCCAGCTCGCCGAGGACCTCCGGGCCATCGCCGAGGAGGCCGCGCTCGGCGTCGGGCCGATGCTCCGCGAGGCCTTCCGCGCCGGGGCCGAGGCCACGGAGAAGGCCAACGCGCACGACCTGGTCACCGCCTTCGACCGGGCCAGCGAGTCGGCCATCGCCGCCCACCTGTTCGCGGCCTGGCCCGACAGCAGGATCCTGGGCGAGGAAGGGGGCCACCAGGGCTCCGGGCGCATCGAGTGGATCGTGGACCCGATCGACGGGACCAGCAACTTCGCCCACGGCGTCGCCTTCTTCTGCGTCTCCATCGCCGCCGCACTCGACGGCGAGCTGCTCGCCGGCGTCGTCTACGACCCGATGGCCGGGCTGCTGTTCTCCGCCAACGCCGAGGGCGCCTGGCTCAACGGCGAGCCGCTGCACCCCCGCGCCCAGCCGGAGGAGCGGCGCGCCAGCCTGATGACCGACTATCCCTCGGCCGAGGCCATCGAGGTGGACGGCCCCGCCGCGGTGGAGGCCTTCGGCACCCTGGTCACCCGCTACGCCACCGTCCGGCGCACCGTCAGCGGCGCGCTGGCCCTGGCGCATGTGGCCGCCGGCTGGACGGATGCCACGTTCGGCTTCGACACCAACCCCTGGGACGTCGCCGCCGGGGCCCTGCTGGTGCGCCGGTCCGGCGGCACCTACCGGCCCTACCGGTACGACGACGAGACCCGGCCCGCGCACGAGGCCCCGGTCTACATCGCGGTCGGCCCCGGCGGCAACGCCCCCACCGTCACCGGCATCGTCGAGCAGCGGCTCGCGGCCCGGCGGGCCACCGGCCACCGCAGGTAGGACCGGCTACCAACTGGACCGGTACCGCCGGTAGGACCGGCGCCCGGTCCCCTGCACCAGGGGTTCGCGGCTACTTCCCGAGCCCCACGGCCACCGGGCAGCTGACCTGGGCCGCGGAGCCGGACGAGGTGTTCGTGGTGACCACCGTGCCGTTCGCGTCGGTCACCGTGCAGGTCAGCGTCCCGGTGTTGCCCTTGGCGTTGGTGGCCCCGACCAGGCCGAACAACTTGCTGGCCTCCACGTCCTGGCTGAACTTCCCGCCGGTGACGTCCTGGCTCTTCATGTCGTCGATGCTGTCGGTGAGGTAGTTGACGGTGAAGTCGCCCTCGCCGGTCACCTCGTAGGTGTAGCTCGCGGTCTCCTCCGCGGTGTCCTGCAGCGCGCCGGCCACGGCGATGGCGACCAGGACGTAGACCACGCAGACCACCAGCGCCACGGCCCCGGTGATGACGCCGGTGAGGGCGAAGCCCTTGCGCGGCAGCTTCTTCACCAGCGCGATGATCCCCAGCACCAGGGCGATGGGACCCAGGATGAAGGAGATGAACCCGACGACGGGGATGAACGAGAGCACGACGGCGATGATGCCCACGATCATCGAGGCCTTGGTCATGCCGCTGGCCACCGGAGGCTGCTGGTTCCAGCCCGGCTGCCCGGGGTAGGGGTAGCCCGGCTGTCCTGCCGGCGGCATGGGACCACCCTGTGCGGGCTGGCCGTTGTAGGAGGTGGTCGGGTACTGGTCGCTCATGGGTCCCTCGGGGTCGGTGCGGTGGGTGGGGTCGGGCCCGCGGCGGGCACGGCCGGATCCAGTGTATCCATCGGTGTGGGCGGGGTTTTGCCCATGGACCTTCCCCGCCCCCGGGCGTACATTCAAGGCATGGGTATTGCAATGAATCAACGAGGTGTCGCCCACGCCCACCATCACCACCAGGGCGTGGAGTACATCGTCGCGGGCATCGGCATCATGCTGCTGTTCGGGGCGTTCGCGGTCCTGCAATCGGTCCTCTCCGGCCAGCCGTTCAACCCCCTCTACATCGGGGTCTTCTTCGGCCTGGTCGGGGTCGCGATGGGCACGACCTACTGGGCGCGGCACTGACGCCGCCACCCTCCCGGACCGGCCGCCACCCGGCGGCCGGCCCCTATCCCCCTGCGGCCCGGCCGGCTGCCCGCCCGCTGAACAGGCAGCCACCCAGGAACGTGCCCTCCAGCGCCCGGTAGCCGTGGACCCCTCCACCGCCGAACCCGGCCGCCTCCCCCGCGGCGAACAGCCCCGGCACCACGGCACCCCCGGGTGCCAGGACGCGGGAGTCCAGATCGGTTTCCAGCCCGCCGAGTGACTTCCGCGTGAGCACGTGCAACCGCACGGCGATCAGCGGGCCGGCCTGCGGGTCCGTGAGCCGGTGCGGGGCAACCGTGCGGATCAGCTTGTCCCCCAGGTAGCTGCGCGCCGACTGGATGGCCATCTGCTGCGGGTCCTTGCTGAACCCGTTGGCCGCCTCGGCATCGCGGGCGGCGACCTCCCGCTCCACCGCCGCCACCTCGAGCAGGTCCGAACCCTCCAGCCGGTTCATCTGCTCCACCAGCCCGGCGACCGTATCGGCCTGCACGAAGTCCTCGCCGCGGTCCAGGAACGCCTGGACCGGGCCCGGCACCGTAGTCACGACCCGGCGCAGCACAGCACGCAGGTCCTTGCCGGTCAGGTCGGGGTTCTGCTCGGAGCCGGAGAACGCGAACTCCTTGCCGATGATGCGCCGGTTGAGGATGAACCACGAGTGGTCGTGCCCGGTGCCGCGCAGGTGCTCCAGCGTGCCCAGCGTGTCGAAACCCGGCCACAGCGGCGCCGGCAGGCGCCGGCCAAGCGCATCGAGCCAGAGGGAGCTGGGTC
>Ga0134125_10002830_pt1 | contig 20375 bp, 19 predicted proteins | sample KB31751_FD_96464 | JGI IMG/M metagenome (GOLD analysis project Ga0134125, IMG submission 96464) | Terrestrial soil microbial communities with excess Nitrogen fertilizer from Kellogg Biological Station, Michigan, USA - KB3-175-1 | ecosystem: Environmental > Terrestrial > Soil > Unclassified ... | reverse complement strand
GCCCTTGTAGTAGCTGTTCGCCACCGCCGGGCCGCGCACCTTCAGCCGGCCGAAGGTCTTGCCGTCCCACGGCAGATCGCGACCGGCATCGTCGGTGATCTTCATCTCGACGCCGAACGGCGGATGGCCCTGCTTCATCTGCACGTCGAGCAGCGCCTCGCCGGAGAGCTCGGCGTATTCCGGCTTGAGCGTGCACAGCGAGCCGAGCGGGCTCATCTCGGTCATGCCCCAGGCGTGGATGACCTCGACGCCGTAGACCTCCTGGAAGGTCCTGGTCATGGCGCGCGGGCAGGCGGAGCCGCCGATGACGACGCGCTTCAAATGCGGCAGCTTGCCGCCGGTCTTCTCCAGGTCCTGCAAGAGCATCAGCCACACCGTCGGCACCGCTGCGGTGAAGCTGACCTTGTACGTGTTGAGCAGTTCGTAGATCGAGGCCCCGTCCATCTTGGCGCCGGGCAAAACGAGCGTCGCGCCGACCATCGGCGTCGAGAAAGCGAGCGACCAGCCATTGGCGTGGAACATCGGCACCACCGGCATGCAGACGTCGCGCGCGGCAAGGCCTTTCGAATCCGGCAGCGCCGCCATGAAGGCGTGGATGATGTTGGAGCGGTGCGAGTACAGCACGCCCTTCGGATTGCCGGTGGTGCCGGAGGTGTAGCACATGCCGGCGGCGGTGTTCTCGTCGAACTGCTTCCAGGCGAAGTCGCCGTCGACTTCGGCGATCCAGTCCTCGTAGGCGACCGCGTTCTTCAACGTCGTCTGCGGCATGTGCGCGCCGTCGGTGAGGATGATGTAGCGCTCGATGGTCGGCAGGCGGTCGGCGATCTTTTCCAGGAGCGGCACGAAAGTGAGGTCGACGAACATCATGCGGTCTTCCGCATGGTTGACGATCCAGACGATCTGGTCGGGGAACAGGCGAGGATTGACGGTGTGGTAGACGGCGCCGACGCCGAGAATGCCGTACCAGGTCTCCAGATGCCGCCAGGTGTTCCAGGCCAGCGTGGCGACGCGGTCGGACAGCTTGACGCCGTCCTTCTCGAGCCGCTGCGCCACCTTGAGCGCGCGGGCGCGGATTTGGCGGTAATTGGTCTCGACGATCGGCCCCTCGATCGAGCGGGTGATGACCTTGCGGTCGCCATGGAAAATGGCGGCGTGGTCGATGATGCGATGAAGCAGCAGCGGCCAGTCCTGCATCAGCCCGAGCATCTTAAGCGTTCCCTCTCGCGATTGCCCCTCGCGCGGCCTCGAGCCCGGGTTTCGACATCCGGATTCATGACCGCGGGGCATGTTTTGGGCCGGCCCCTCGCCAGCCCCGCAAGGTTAGCCAAGGCGGTCGCAAGTGCAACCGCCCCGGTTCCCCGCGCGTTATCCGTCCGCGGCCGGCATGGCCGGGGAGGGCGAAATGCCGCTTTTGACCATGGTTTTGGTGATGGCGAGCCTCGGGGTTCCGACCGAGGGCGTGCCTCTGCCGCCGGCAAGGCCGGTTATACCGGCCGTACCGGCCGTGTCGGCCGTGGCGGTCGCGACCGACGACGGCCCGCCGACAGATTGCGACAAGCGGCTCGCGTCGATGGCGGCGTTCTCGCCTAAGCCGACGCTCGCCGGGCCCGGCGTCTGCGGCGGTTCGGACCTCGTCGATCTCGAAGCCGTGCTTCTTCCCGACGGCAGTCGCGTCGCCGTGCGGCCCAATGCGACCATGCGCTGTGAAATGGCCGAGTCGTTCGCCGCCTGGCTGCGCGATGAGGTCGCGCCGCGTCTGGCACAGCTCATTTCGCCCCTTCGCGTCGTCGAGACCGAGGATTCCTACGATTGCCGGGGGCGGAATGGGAACCAGCGCGCGAAGATCAGCGAACACGGCAAGGGCAACGCCGTCGACGTGCGCGATTTCGTCCTCGCCGACCGGCGCAAGATCGTGCTCACCGACCTGGCCGAGCCGAAGGACCTGCGCGAGGAGCTGCGCGACAGCGCCTGCGGCCGCTTCACCACCGTGCTGGGGCCGGATTCCGACGGCTATCACGAGCAGCACATCCACCTCGACGTGCTCGGCCGCCACGCCGGTTACCGCATCTGCCAGTGGGCGGTGCACACGCCGGCGCCACCGATGGCGGTCCTTGCCGCCGGGCAGCCAGTGCCCCTGCCGCCGCCGCGGCCGCCGGTTCACCAAACCCGCAAATTGTGAGCCGGCGTCCACCCTCCCTTCACAGTTCCAGGCTAGCACTCCCGGCATGAGCCTCGGCAATCCCGTGACCTTTGCCGGCTCGGCCTGGCGGCCCGGCCTGACCCGGCGCGGCCTGTTGCGCGCCGGCATTGGCGTTGGCGGGCTCGTTTTGCCGGGGGCGGGCGCCTATGCCGCCATCGAGGCGGCGGACGACCTCGTGATCACCGACTACCGGTTGACGCCGCCCGGTTGGCCGAAGGGCCAGCGGCTGACGATTACGGTCGTCGCGGATCTGCACGCCGGCGGCCCCAACATGGGCCTCGCGCGCGTCAAGCAGGTGACCGACGCCGCCATCGCGGCCGGAGGCGACCTCGTCGTCATCATGGGCGACTACTTCGCCACGCACCGTTTCGTCACCGAGCGCGTGCCGCACGCCGCCTGGGCGGCAGAGTTGGCGCGGCTTCAGGCGCCGCTCGGCGTCTATGCCATCCTCGGCAATCACGACTGGTGGTACGACATCGTTGGCGTGCGCAAGGCGCTCGCCGCAGAGCGCATTGCCGTGCTCGAGAACGATGCCTTATGTCTCGGTGCCCCCGGCCGCCGCTTCTGGCTCGCGGGCCTGGGCGATCAGCTCGCGCATTACCTTGGCCCGGGCCAGTTCCGCGGCGTCGATGACCTGCCGGGCACGCTCAAGCAGGTGCGCACGTCCGATCCGGTGATCCTGCTGGCGCACGAGCCGGATATCTTCGTCGACGTGTCGGAGCGCGTGTCACTGACGATTGCCGGCCACACGCATGGCGGACAGCTTCGCGTGCCCTTCATGCCGCCGGTGTGGGCGCCGTCGCGCTATGGCGCGCGTTTCGCCTACGGCCACATCGTCGAGACCGGCCGCCACATGATCGTGTCCGGCGGGCTCGGCTGCTCGAAGGTGCCGCTGCGCCTCGGCGTGCCGCCGGAGATCGTGCGCATCACGCTCGGCTAGCGCGCGTCGCTCACGCCTCGATCGGCGCCATCTGCTGTGGATCGAACTTCAGCCACAGCGTGTCGCCGATCTCGAACACCTGCGACGGCGCGGCGGCGACCTTCAACCGGACGTCGCTGCCGGCCGGCGAGACGACATAATCCCAGTACTCGCCGAGATAGGCGCGCTCGACGAGCCGCGCCTCGACACCGATGTGCTCGTCCGATGCGCTCGCGTCGCGATGCAGCGAGATGCAGTGCGGGCGCACGGAGAACACGACCGCGCCGCTGGCGGCCAGCCCCTCCTGCGGGAACACGCCGCGCGGCAGGTCGAAATGGTCGAAGGCGATGCGCTCGCCGGCGATCCTGCCTTCGAGGAGATTGGTGCGGCCGATGAAGCCGGCGACGAAACGCGTCCTCGGCCGCGTGTACAGGGCATGCGGCGCGTCGATCTGCTCGAGGCGGCCGAGATTCATCACCGCGATGCGGTCGGACGTGACCATGGCCTCGCCCTGGTCGTGCGTCACGTAGACGGTGGTGAAGTGGAAGACGTCGTGCAGCCGCCTGATCTCGAAGCGCATCTCCTCGCGCAGGTTGGCGTCGAGGTTGGACAGAGGCTCGTCGAGCAGTAGCACGCGCGGCTCGATCACCATGGCGCGGGCAAGCGCCACGCGCTGCTGCTGGCCACCCGACAGTTCGGCAGGATAGCGGTCGGCCAGCGCGCCGAGCTTGACGGTGTCCAGCATCTTTTCGACCTTTGCGCGCGTCGTGGCGCGGTCGATGTGCCGCAGCTTCAGACCGAAGGCGACGTTCTCCGCGACAGTCATGTTCGGCCAGATGGCGTAGCTCTGGAAGATCATCGACATCTGCCGCTTCTCCGGCGGCAGCGAGCCGGCGGGCGAGGAGATCACCTCGCCGTCCATCGTGATCGTGCCGCCGGTCGGCCGAATGAAGCCCGCGATCATCCGCAGGGTGGTCGTCTTGCCGCAGCCCGAGGGGCCGAGCAGCGAAATGAATTCGCCGGGCGCAATGTCCATGCTGAGCTGGTCCACCGCCTTCACCGAATTGTAGGTGCAGCTCAGCCCGCTCAGCGACAGGCGCGAATGCTTGCCCGTCTCTTGCTCGCTCATGACCGCCTCAACATGAAATCGCGTCCTATCACCTTGTAACCGATCAATACGATCAGGATCGTCGCGCCGAGAAGGAAGAAACCAAGCGCGGCCAGAATCTCGAAGCTGCCGTTCTCGCTCAAATCGAGCATCATCACCGAGATCACGCGCGTCTGCGCGCCGACGAGGAAGATCGCGGTGCTCAGTTCGCGCGTCGCCGGGATGAACACCAGCAGCCAGGTGCCGAGCAGGCTCTTCTTGAGCATCGGCACGATCACGCGCGCGATCGCGCGCAGCCGCGTGCCGCCGAGGATGCGAACGGCTTCCTCCATCTCCGGATTGAGCGAGCGCAGGCTCGCCGCGCAGTTGACGTAGGCGATCGGCAGGAAGCGCGTACTGTAGCCGAGCACGAGGATCGCCGCCGTGCCGTAGAGTGCGACCGGCGGCGCCGCGAACGCCGCGTAAAAACCGATGCCGAGCACGATGCCGGGAATGACCAGCGGCGCCATGCACAGCAAGGTGAGCAGGTTGCCGCCGGGCATCAGCTTGCGGTTGACGACGTAGGCGGCAAGCAGCGCCAGCGCCACGGCGACGCAGCCGGCCGCCGCCGAATAGGTGAAGCTGTGCACGATGGTCCGCCGCGCGCCTTCCTCGGAAAGCAGCGTGTAGAAATTGGTGAACGTCAGATTGGCGAGGGTGAAGCCGAGACCCCAGGCCTTGCTGAACGCTGCCTTCGCCAGCGCCGCATAAGGCAGGATTACCGCGAGCGAGACGACGAACAGCGAGTACCCGAGAATGGCCCAGCGCCAGCGGCCGAGCGGCGTCAGCGTGCGGCTGCCGCCTTTGCCGGTCAGGGCCACATAGCTGCGGCGGCCGAGGATCGCCCGCTGGATCCAGAACAGAGCGAGCGTGATTGCGATCAGTGGAATGGCATAGGCGGCCGCCACCTCGGCTCGCACCGGGAACTCGAAATACTGCCAGATCTGCAGCGTCATGATCCGGATGCGCGCCGGCAGCGCGATGATCGCCGGCGTGCCAAACAGCGCCACGGTGTCGAGGAACACCACGATGGCGCCGCCGAGGATCGCCGGCGTGACCAGCGGCAGCGTGATGCGGAACACGGTGTAGAAGCTGCCGGCGCCGAGGATGTTTGCCGCCTCTTCCATCTCCGAGGAGACGCGGTCGAGCGCGTCCGAGGTGAATACGAAGATGTACGGGAAGGCGTAGAGCGCCGTGACCAGCGACAGCACGGTGAAGCTGTAGATATCGATGAATCCGTGCTGGCTGCCGGTGATCGCCATGAAGGCGCGGTTGAGCCAGCCGGCATTCGGCCCGGCAAGCAGGATCCAGCCGATGGCGCCGAGATATGGCGGCGTGATGAAGGCGCCGAGGATGAGCGCGCGGATGAGGCTCTTGGCCGGCATGTCGGTGCGCGACACGCCCCAGGCGATCGGCACCGCCATCAAGGCCGACATCAAGGTGACTTCGAGCGCATAGAGCAGTGAATTGCCGAGCGCCTCGAGATTGCGCACGTGGCCGTAGGCGCTGATGTAGTTGCCGATCGTGAACGCGCCGCTGTCGGTCGCCTGCAGACTCGAGATCAGCAGCCGCACGAGCGGCGTCGCCACCAGGAACAGTAGCGCCGCCGCGGCCAGAATCCAGATCAGGCTGGCCGGCTCGAAACGGCGAAGCCGTCCGAACCGGCCGCGGTGCAGCGCTGCGCCCTGCACCGGCCGCACTTGTTCAACACTCATGAGACGCTTTCTCGCGCGGCGTTCAGTTGCCGAAGGTGTCGCGCCACTTTTCCTTGATCTTCGGCAGATCCTTCTCGATGTCCGCCAGCTTCGGCGAAATCACCTTCATGTCGGAGAGCGACTTGGCGCCCGGAGGCGGCGGCACGTCGTCGCGCAGTGGCTGCTCGGAGTTCTTGGCCAGGATCTGCGAGTATTCCTGGCCGGTCAGGAACTCCAGGAACAGCTTGGCCGCGTTCGGATGGTGCGCGCCCTTGATGATCCCCGACGGCGACGGGTCCATCAGCGTGCCGGAGGTCGGATAATTCACGGCCAGCGGATTGCCGCGCTTGGCGCTGCGGAAGGCGGAGGCCGGATTGCCCGGCGCGACCGACCGCTCGCCCGAATTGAGCACGGTGATCGGATCGTCGACCGAACGGCCGATCAGCGGGTTGAGCTTGTTGAGCTTCTCGTAATAGGCCCAGCCGTACATCTGCTGCATCGCCACGGTCCACACGCCGATCAGGCCGCTGTAGTTCGGGCTGCCGAAGCCGATCTGGTTCTTCCATTTCTCGTTGGTTAGGTCCGGCCAGTCCTTCGGCGAGTCGGCCGCGGACACCTTGTTCTTGTTGTAGACGATGGTCACGAGGCCGACCCAGCTCACATGGTAGAAGCCGTCCGGATCGAGGCCGCGCAGCACCTTCGACATGCCCTTTTCGTTCTCGGGCACGTACTTGATCAGCAGGTTCTTGCTCTTGAGATAGGCGACGTGGCTCTCGTCGGTCGTCGTGAACACGTCCGAGAGGGTGTCGCCGGCCTTCAGGTCCTGCAGCAGGCGCTGGAACGCGACCTGCGACGTCGTCTTGATCGCGTGGACGCTGATGCCCGGATATTTCTTGCTGAACGCGGCGCCGACCTCGTCGCAAATCTGCTGGTTGAGAATGCCGGAATACCAGGTCAGCTGGCCTTCCTTCTTGGCCGCCTCGTAGAGCTGTTTTTCGTTGTTGCTCTGGGCCATTGCCGCCGGGGCGAGCGCGACAATGCCGGCCGCCGCCAGAAGCGGCACGGCCAAGCGTAGAATTGCCCTCATCGGATCCTCCCAAATGTCGTTGTTTGTTTTGCGTCGCGGCGAAGTGCAGCTTGCGCATCGGGCGATGGCGTAAAACTCGCCCGGACGGTCCGGACTGTCAACCGCGAGGCGGAGTTACCGGGTGCAGGCGAGGGCCGGTTTTCCGCGCAAAAGCGCGCGCCGGAGGACCTCTGTGCTGGCCGCCTGCGGCGTCGCGGTATCGGAGCGAGCAACGATTCTTGTCTGAGGAATCGGGTTATTGTCTTGGCGGCGGCCCGCGAGCGGCGCAAAGCAAAGACGGCGCCCGAAGGCGCCGTCCTGAAGTTCCGACGACTATTTTCGCTCAGTCGAAAATGTTGCTCGATGCGACGCGCGGGTTGAACGGCGAGTCGCCCTGGTGCGGCGCCAGCACGACGACCACCGTGCCCGGCTTCACGCGGTTGTAGAGGTCGATGACGTCCTCGTTGGTCATGCGGATGCAGCCCGAGGAGATCGCCTGGCCGATGTATTCCGGCTGGTTGGTACCGTGGATGCGATAGAGCGTGTCGCGGTTGCCCTCGAACAGATAGAGCGCGCGCGCGCCCATCGGGTTCTGCGGGCCGGGGCTGACATAGGCCGGCACGTCCATGCGCTCGCGCTCGCCGGGAGTCGGCGTCCAGGACGGCCATTCGGTCTTGCGCTCGACCTTGGCGACGCCCGACCAGGCCATCGCCTCTTCGCCGACGGTCACGCCGTAGCGGATCGCCTTGCCGCCCGGCAGCACGTAATAGAGATAGCGCGCGTCGGAATCGACCAGGATCGTGCCGGGCGCTTCCTTGCGATGATATTCGACGATGTGCCGCTTGTAGGGCTCCGGGATCGCCGCCTTCTCGTATGGCGCGGCCGCCAGCAGCTTTTTGTCGCGGGCGGTGAAATTGGCTTCCGAGGCCGGCTCGATGGTCGACTGCATGCAACCGCCGAGTACGAGACCCAGACCGAACAGCGCGACCAACCCCCTGATCGACATTTTCGTCCTCTTTCGCCTTTTTTGGTGGCGTCCGGCGCGATTCCGGCGGCCGTTAATGAAGCCTTCCGCCGGAATTAACCGGAATCGCCGCGCGCGTGCCACGTTTTCCGGGGTGTCCGGAAAAGGTGGTGTGGATGTGTGGCAGGAAAGCCGCAGTCGTTTATGCGGAATTTCCCTGTGAAAGGCGGAGTGCCTTCCGAACCCCGATCATGCCTCCTAACAATTAAGAGAAGGTTTACCATAACTATCGGTAAATGATGGGAAAATTGCCGCAGCACGCGACGTCACGATAGGACACGAATTGCTGCGCAATTTGGCCCCAGTCGCCGCCCAGAACGGCACTGGAGGAACACCAAGGGAAGTTTGGGAGACGACAATGAACAGAGACCCGGGCAAGACCCAGGGCAAGGCTCAAGCCAAGACCCAGGGCGGGCAGGACGCACGCGACCGTTCGGCCCTCGATTCCTGCTACGGCCGCATCGGCATTTCGGCCGTGGCCGCCGCACTGACGCCGCGGCATGACGAGCGGCGTCCCGACAAGGACCGGCGCTTCACGCCCTACGAGAGCGACTGACGCCTCGCTCCCCGGTTGAGCGCGCAGCGCCCGCCGGATCGTCAAAGCGACATTCGACAACCGCACGCGCGGCTGCCAGCAGGCGGCCGCGCCTTTCATTCATTTCCCGCTTGCGCGTCGCGCCGGGACCGGGCCAAGAGGAGGAGGGCGCGCCTGTCGCGCCGTTCAGCAACGGCCTGCATGGTGACGGCATGCTCTCGGTCTACGTGCCCCGCGACGGACTGCTCGAGCGCATGACCATCGAGCCGGGCGAAAGGCCGCCTGAGCACACGGTCTGGGTCGATCTCGTCTCGCCGACCGTGCAGGAAGATAAGGTGGTCGAGCAGCTCCTCGGCGTCGCGGTGCCGACGCGCGAGGAGATGCAGGAGATCGAGGTGTCGAGCCGGCTCTACGTCGAGAATGGCGCGCGCTATATGACCGCCACGCTGATGTGCCAGTCGGACACGGATACGCCGCGGACGACGCCGGTCACCTTCATCCTGTCGAGCCACCGCCTCGTCACCGTGCGCTACGACGACCCGCGGCCCTTCGCCATCGTCGGGCACAAGCTCGGCCGCGCCTGCCCGCCGAAGGTCGCCGGCGACACGGTGCTGATGGACCTGCTCGACGCCGTGATCGACCGCTCCGCCGACATCCTCGAGCGCATCGGCGCCGAGATCGACCAGATTTCTCACACCATCTTCGAGCCGGAGGCGGATGAGACCCCGTCCTATAACGACGTGCTCAAGGCGCTCGGCCGCAAGGGCGACCTGACCTCGAAGGTGCGCGAGAGCCTCGTCTCGATCGGCCGCGTGCTCCTGTTCCTCGCCAACGAGGTGGAGACGATGAAGTGGGCGAAGGACATGCGCACGCAGGTGCAGTCGATGCAGCGCGACGTCGTCTCGCTCACCGATCACGCCAGCTACATCTCGAACAAGGTGACGTTTCTGCTCGACGCCATGCTCGGCGTCGTCAATATCCAGCAGAACGCGATCATCAAGATATTCTCGGTCGCCGCGGTGGTCTTGATGCCGCCGACTTTGGTGGCGTCGATCTACGGCATGAACTTCAAGCACATGCCGGAACTGGAGTTCGAGTTCGGCTATCCGCTGGCGATCGTCGTGATGATCCTCGCGGCCGTGCTGCCCTATATGTGGTTCAAGTGGAAGAAGTGGCTTTAGGCCGGGTTGCCCCTACACGTGCTGGCCGCCGTTGATGTGGATCTCGGCGCCGTTCACGTAGGAGCTCGTCTCTGTGCACAGCACGTAGATGATCTTCGCGACCTCGTCGGTGGTGCCGAGGCGCTGCATCGGGATTTGTTCGACGATCTTGTCGGTGCCCGGCGATAATATCGCCGTGTCGATCTCACCCGGCGCGATGGCGTTGACGCGGATGCCGAGACGCCCGAAGTCGGAGGCCATCTCGCGCGTCAGCGAGGCGAGTGCCGCCTTCGACGTGGCATAGGCCGCGCCGGCGAAGGGATGCACGCGTGAGCCGGCGATCGAGGTGACGTTCACGACGGCGCCTTTGGCCGCCTTCAATTCGTCGACCAGGCCGCGCGCCAGCATGATCGGCGCGAAGAAGTTGACGCGGAACACCTGCCGCCACACCTCGGTCGCCGTGTCGAGCGAGCCGAGCCGCTTGCCTCCCTCGGCCTTGGGCGAGATCGCCGCGTTGTTGACGAGCGCGTGCAATTCGTGCGTGTCGAGCCGGCGCTTGATCTCGGCGATCGCTTCTTTCGTGTTCGCCTCATCGGCGAGGTCGACTTGGATGTGATCTTCCGGCCCGGCGTCCCACGGGCAGTTCTCAGGGAAGGGATGCCGCGAGCAGGTGATGACGCGCCAGCCGGCGGCCGAGAAGCGCTTCACCGTCGCATGGCCGATGCCGCGGCTTGCTCCGGTGAGCAGCAGCGTGCGGCGCGGTTGGTTCGAAGTCGGCATCAGTATCCTTCAATGGTCGGTCGGCGATCGTAGCTCAAGGATAGAGCCGCGTCTTTGTCCATGGTGCGCCCGGTTCGGCGCGGCGGAAATCGATGCGGTCGTGCAGGCGGAACGGCCTGTCCTGCCAGAATTCCATCACGGTCGGCACGATGCGGTAGCCGGACCAGTAGGGCGGCCGCGGCACGCTGCCGAGCGCATATTTGGCGGCGTAGACGGCGATCGCCTTCTCGAAGGCAAGGCGGCTTTCGAGCGGGCGCGATTGCTGGCTCGCCCAGGCGCCGATCTGCGCCTGCTTCGGGCGCGTGGCGAAATAAGCATCCGCCTCGGCGTCGGTGACGCGCTCGACGGCGCCGCGCACGCGCACCTGCTTGTTGAGCGACTTCCAGTGGAACACCAGCGCGGCTTTACGCTGCGCGTCCAACTCCCGCCCTTTTTGGCTGTCCATGTTGGTGAAGAACACGAAGCCGCGCGCGTCGGCACCCTTGAGCAGCACCATGCGCGCGTTGGGCAGGCCGGCGGCATCGACCGTGGCGAGGGTCATCGCCGTCGGGTCGCGCGGTTCCGAGGCCGTCGCCTCCTCCAGCCAGGCGGCAAACAGCGCAAACGGGTCATCGGCGGCCGTGAAATCACCACTCGTTAACCAGCTCGGGTGTTTCATCGAGGTTGGGTCGGACATGGGTCGGAGCGTTCCGGGGTGGCCGTGAAGTTCCATCGGTATTGCCGGCGTCCTTATAGTGGATGCGCTTCCGCGCGCCTACGGCGCGGGGCGGCGTTGGCCGCATTGCTGGCCTTCGTCGTCGCGGGCGGCGGCTGCAGCATGTCTTACCAGCTCGAATCCTTCTTCGGCGACAACACCACCACGGGCTCGATCCTGCCCCGGCCGGGAGCCAAGAGCGCCGCGGCCCTGCCGCCGGAGCACGACCTCGCTTATGCCAAGGCGGCGGCCAGCGAAGTCCTGCGCCGGGGCGAGAAGGACGCGAGCCTCGATTGGGAGAACCCCTCGACCGGCGCCCGGGGCACGGTGACGCCGATCGCCTCCGCCTACACCCAGGACGGCCAGACCTGCCGCGATTTCCTGGCGAGCTATGTCAGCGCGCGGGTGGAGTCCTGGATGCAGGGCGAGGCCTGCCAGGATAAAGGCGCCTGGCAGGTGCGCACGCTCAAGCCTTGGAAGCGGTCCTGATCCGACCGCGCTTGCGCGCCGAAGCCGGAGCGGCGAAGGCGCGTTGCATCGGCGCGGCCGGAACCCCACATTACCATTGAGAGTCGCCGGTCACGCCGGCATGGGGCTCATCTGTTTCACGGAGAATGAGGGACGATGCGCGACCCCTACGAGGTCCTGGGGGTTTCGAAGACCGCGAGCGAGGCGGAGGTCAAAAGCGCCTTCCGCAAGCTCGCCAAGAAGCTGCACCCGGACGCCAACAAGCACGATCCGAAAGCCGCGACGCGGTTTGCCGAGCTCAACGCCGCCTACGAGATCGTCGGCGACGACAAGAAGCGCAAGGCGTTCGACCGCGGCGAGATCGACGCAGAGGGCAAGCCGCGCTTCACCGGCTACGAGGGTTTCGGCGGCCGCCCCGGCGCGGGCGCGCGCGGGCCGGGAGCTCAGCATTTCGAGAGCTTCTCCTTCGGCCCTGACGGCTTCCAGCGCGGCGCGGGCGCCGGCGGGATCGGCGGGGGCTTCGAGGACTTGCTGCGCGGCATGTTCGGCGGGGCCGCGCCGGGCGCCGGCACGCGCACGCGCGGCTCCTCGCGCGCCGCCTTCGAGCCTGAGGACTTCGGCGCGCCGGCCACCGGGCAGGATTTGCACGCCACGCTCACGGTCGGTCTCGCCGACGCGGCCAAGGGCACGAAGACGCGCGTGTCGCTGCCGACCGGCAAGGAGATCGAGGTCAAGATTCCGGCCGGCATCGCCGACGGCCAGCAGATCAGGTTGAAAGGGCAGGGGTGGCCGGGCAATAACGGCAAGTTCGGCGACGCGCTGATCACCGTGAACGTCGCGCCGCATCCGCTGTTCAAGCCGGACGGCGCCGACCTGCGCCTCGAACTGCCGATCACGCTCTACGAGGCGGTGCTCGGCGCCAAGGTGCGCGTGCCGACCCTCGACGGTGCGGTCGAGCTCGCCATTCCCGCCGGCACCAATTCCGGCCGCACGTTCCGCCTCAAGGGCAAAGGGTTGAAGGCCAAAGGCGCGACCGGCGATCTGCTCGCCACCGTGCGCATCATGCTGCCCGAGGGCAAGGACGACGAGCTCGCCGCGCTGATGAAAACATGGCGCGACAAGAAGCCGTACGATCCGCGCGGTGATCTGGAATAGCCCTCATGGTGAGGAGCGCGGGCGTCGCCCGCGCGTCTCGAGCCATGAGGATTTGGTATATTCACCTCATCCTTCGAGACGGCGCCTTCGGCGCCTCCTCAGGATGAGGTGAAACATTACGACTTCTTCCAGCCGTCGCTGTCGATCTGGTCGTAGATCGCCTTGCTCACCTGCTCGAGGCGGTCGCGCTCGGACGGGCCGGACACCACATAGGCCGCCTTGTCGCTGACCCAGGTGACCGCCGCGAAGCGATCGCCGGCGCCCTCGCGGAAGTGCAACGCGCTCTCCGGCGTCGTCGTCTTGGCGCAGTAGAGCGTAAAGCGCTCGCCCGAGGCGCCCTCGTACATGTACATCGCCGCCGCGCCGGTCGGGCCGGGCAGCAGCCGGCCGCCGACGAGCTTCAGGCCAAGCTTTTGCAGATCCGGAATGTGCTGCGCGTAGCCGAGCCGCTTCGACAGCCACGCCGTCATGTGGTCGCGCTCATTGCCGGGCACCTCGACCGGATGCCGCACCTCGACCACGTAGAGCTGGTGCGCCTCGAGCGCGTCGGCGGTAATCGAGCCGCTGCTCGAGGGTGCCGCCGCGGTCGCGCCGCGCGCCATCCAGCCGGCGCCGCCGCCGACCATGAAGGCGGCGATCACCGCCGCCGCCGCCACCGTGCGCCAGCGGCCGCGCGTGCCGCCGCCGTCGCGCATCAGCGCGTCGAGATCGAAGCGCGCCGGCACCGGCTCATCGGCCACCGCGCCGTAGCGGGCGCGGATCGATTCGGCCTGCGCCTGCCAGGCCGCGACCAAGGCCGCCTGCTCGGGGTTTTCCGCAAGCCACGCTGTCACAGCCTCGCGCCGGTCGGCGGGCAATTCGCCGTCGACGAAGGCATGCAACTCGTCCTCGCGTACGGGAGAATTGGGCTCGTTCATCGCTGCACCTTGCTCATTTCACGCGGCGAAGCGCCGGGCGCTCGCCGTCGAGATAGGATTTGATCTGCACACGCGCACGCGCCAGACGCGACATCACGGTACCGATCGGCACGCCCTGCACCTCCGCGACCTCGCGGTAGGTGAGGCCTTCGAGAACCACCAGCAGCAGCGCGTCGCGCTGCTCGTCCACCAGAGTCGCCAGCGCCCGCTCGATGTCGCGGCCGCCGGCCTCGGGTCCTGCGAGATCCAGCGCGTCGTTGTCCTCGATTGGCGACAGCGACGGCCGCCGCGCCAGCGAGCGCAGCCGGTTGCGATTGAGGTTCGTCAGGATCGTGTACAGCCAGCTGCGGACGTCGCCGCCGTGGAACAGGTGCTCGGAGCGCAGCGCGCGCACCAAAGTGTCCTGCACCAGGTCGTCGGCGAGGTCGGCATCGCGCGTGAGCGCCCTGGCGTACCGCCGAAGCGCGGGAATGGTCGCTTCCACCGACTGCCGGAACGTGGCCACGCCGCCCCCTTTAACCATCCTGATGAACCGGAACTTCGCACGTCTCGCTTAATAAACCCACGAATTCTCATCATATTCCCGTTTCAGGAATTGAATTCACGTTAGCTGCAACCGTTAGGGTCCGTTTGCTTGATGGCCTAGCCCCCCTATGCCATAGGGATGCGCCTCGGCTCGCGGGGCGAAACGGGGAGAGGAATGGCGGAAATCTCGGGTCTGATGCGCGGCAAGCGCGGCCTCATCATGGGGGTGGCGAACAACCGTTCGATCGCCTGGGGCATTGCCCGCGCATGCCGCGAGCACGGCGCCGATCTCGCGTTTACCTATCAGGGCGACGCGCTCAAGAAGCGCGTCGAGCCGCTGGCCGAGGAGGTCGACGGACTGGTGGTAGGCCATTGCGACGTCACCGACCCGAAGACGCTCGACAACGTCTTTTCAGCCGTGCAGTCGGCCTGGGGTTCGCTCGACTTCGTGCTGCACGCCATCGCTTTCTCCGACAAGGACCAGCTCGACGGCCGTTACGTCGACACGACGGAAGAGAACTTCACGAAGACGATGGCGATCAGCTGCTACTCGTTCACGGCCGTCGCCCAGCGCGCCGAGAAGCTGATGACGAACGGCGGCTCGATGCTGACGCTGACCTATTATGGCGCCGAGAAGTGGATGCCGCATTACAACGTTATGGGGCTGGCCAAGGCGGCTCTGGAATGTTCGGTCCGCTACATGGCGGCCGACCTCGGCGTGAAGAACATCCGCGTCAACGCCATCTCCGCCGGCCCGCTGAAGACGCTCGCCGCCTCCGGCATCGGCGACTTCCGCTACATCCTGAAGTGGAACGAGTACAACACGCCGCTCCGCCGCAACATCACGCTGGAGGACGTCGGCAAGACCGGCGTCTATCTGCTGTCCGACATGTCGAGTGGCGTCACCGGCGAAATCCACCACGTCGATGCCGGCTATCACGTCGTCGGCATGAAGCATCCCGACGCGCCGGACATCACCGTCGGCAAGGACAACGGCGGCTAGACGCCACACCCGCGGGACGGTCTCACACGCAATGCCGCGGCCGACCGTCTTCTATCTCCGTCACGGCGAGACCGACTGGAACGTCGCCGGCCGCTTGCAGGGCCGTCGCGACGTGCCGCTCAACGCGCGCGGCCGCGAGCAAGCCACGCATTGCGGCGAGGTGCTGCGCGACCTGTTCGCACGCCACGGCCGCGATCCAGACAGCCTCGACTACGTTTCCAGCCCGCTTGGCCGCGCCACCGAGACGATGCGGCTTGCGCGCGCCGCGATCGACCTTGCGGCCGACGGCTACCGGACCGACGAGCAACTCGCTGAGCTCTCCTTCGGCGATTGGGAGGGCCGCACCATCGCGCAGTTGCACTACGCGGACCCGCAGGGCATCGCCGCCCGCGAGCACGACAAATGGCGCTTCGTGCCGCCGGGCGGCGAGAGCTACGAGATGGTCGCCGCGCGCATGCGCGCCTGGTACGAGGGGCTCACCCGTGACACGGTCGCGACGGCGCATGGCGGCACCTGCCGCGGCCTCATTGCCCATCTCGGCCTCGCCAGGCCCGCCGCCGCGCCGCTCATCGATATCGCCCAGGGCGTGGTCTATGTGTTCGAGGGCGATAAACTGACGCGCTACGCGTGACGATTCCCGTCCGCGGCCGGCGCGCCGGATTGAATTGGGACGAACAATGCGATGAAACGCCCCGTCGTCGGTGTGATCGGCAGCGCGCACATCGTCGAGAACCGCTTTCCCGCCCAGCGCGTCGGCGAACGCAATCTCATGGCGGTCGCGGAGGTCGCCGGTGCGCTGCCGCTGATCTTCCCCGGCGATCCGGCGCTCACCGACCTCGACACGCTGCTGGCGACGGTCGACGGCGTGCTCCTGACCGGCGCGCGGGCCAACGTGCACCCGGAGCATTTCGGCGCCGAGGAGCATCCGAGCTACGAGCCCTATGACCGGCGCCGTGATGCACTTGCATTGCCGCTCATCAGGGTGTGCGTCGACCGCGGCGTGCCGCTGTTCGCCGTGTGTCGCGGATTCCAGGAGATGAACGTCGCCTATGGTGGCTCGCTGCATCCGGAGATCAGGGACTTGCCCGGCCGCATGAACCACCGCATGCCGCGCCTGCCGAACGGTGAAATCCATCCCGACCTGGACGTCGTCTACGGCGAGCGCCACGACGTGAGGCTGACGCCGGGCGGGATATTTGCGGCGCTGCTGGGTCAGCAGTCGATCCGCGTGAATTCGCTGCACGGGCAGGGCATCCTCGAACCGGGCACGCGGATCGTGGTCGAGGGAGTGGCGGACGACGGCACGATCGAGGCGATCCGCGTCGCCGATGCGCCGGGCTTTGCCTTGGGTGTGCAATGGCACGCCGAGTACGATCCGCAGCTCAATCCGACCAATCGCGCGCTGTTTCAGGCCTTTGGCAAGGCCGTGTCCGAGCATAGCCGCCGCCCGTGAGCGCCTGCCGCTGGCGCCGTCGCGGTCAATTTGACCCCCGCACCGGCCCGGGTTAGTGAACCCGCAGCGGCGGAAACACCCATGTCCTTCAACACCTTCGGCCATCTGTTCCGGTTCACCAGCTTCGGCGAGAGCCACGGGGCTGCGATCGGCTGCGTGGTCGACGGCTGCCCGCCGCGCATCCCGCTCGATGCCGCCGATATCCAGCGCGAGCTCGACCGCCGCCGGCCGGGCCAGTCGCGTTTCACCACGCAGCGGCAGGAGCCGGACGCGGTCAAGATTCTCTCTGGCGTTTTCACCGACGAGGCGACGGGCAAGCAGGTCACCACCGGCACGCCGATCGCGCTCCTGATCGAGAACGTCGACCAGCGCTCGAAGGATTATTCCGACATCAAGGACAAGTACCGGCCCGGCCACGCCGGCTACACCTACGACGTCAAATACGGCCTGCACGATTATCGCGGCGGCGGCAGAGCCAGCGCGCGCGAGACGGCAATGCGGGTCGCCGCCGGCGCCATCGCGCGCAAGGTCGTGCCCGGCATTGTCGTGCGCGGCGCACTGGTGCAGATGGGGCCGCACAGAATCGACCGCGCGCGCTGGGACTGGAAGGAAGTCGGCAACAACCCGTTCTTCTGCCCCGATCCCGTGCAGGCGAAATTCTTCGAGCGCTATCTCGACGAGGTGCGCAAGGCGGGTTCGTCGGTCGGCGCGGTGATCGAGATCGTCGCCGACGGCGTGCCGGCGGGTTTGGGCGCGCCGGTCTACGCCAAGCTCGACGCCGAGATCGCAGCGGCGATGATGGGCATCAACGCGGTCAAGGGCGTCGAGATCGGCGACGGTTTCGCCGCGGCCGAACTGCGCGGCGAGGACAATGCCGACGAGATGCGCAAGGACGCGAACTTGGGCAACGAGCGCAAGCCGCGGTTTCTCTCGAACCACGCCGGCGGCATTCTCGGCGGCATCTCGAGCGGGCAGCCGATCGTCACGCGCTTCGCGGTCAAGCCGACCTCGTCGATCCTGACGCCGCGCAAGACCGTCGACCGATGCGGCAACGAGACCGAGATCATGACCAAGGGCCGCCATGACCCCTGCGTCGGCATCCGCGCCGTGCCCGTGGGCGAGGCGATGGTGGCATGTGTCCTTGCCGATCACTATCTGATGCATCGCGGTCAGGTCGGCGAGGGGACACCCTGGCCATTCGAGAAACGCTGACGCGCGACGAGGTAATCCGAGTGCCCGATATCCACGCCAGAGTCGAAGCGGCGATCAAGGCCTTCGCGCGCGGCGAGCTCGTCGTCGTCACCGACGACGACGATCGCGAGAACGAGGGCGACCTGTTCGTCGCCGCCTCGCTGTGCACGCCGGAGAAAATGGCCTTCATCATCCGGCACACGTCGGGCATCGTCTGTGCGCCGCTCTCGGGCGACCAGGCGCGCAAATTGCGTCTCGAGCCGATGGTGGCGGAGAACGACGCGCCGCTCGGCACCGCCTTCACCGTGACCGTCGACGTGAAGCACGGGCTGACCACCGGCATTTCGGCCGAGGAGCGCACCAACACCGTGCGCGCGCTCGCCAACGATAATTCCGGCGCCGCCGATTTCGTCCGGCCCGGCCACGTGTTTCCGCTGGTGGCCAAGCAAGGCGGCGTGCTGATGCGCTCCGGCCATACCGAAGCCTGCATCGATCTCTGCCGTCTCGCCGGGCTTCCTGCTGTCGGTGTGCTGTCCGAATTGATGAACGACGACGGCTCGGTGATGCGCGGGCCTCAGGTCGCGGCCTTCGCCGAGAAGCACGAGCTCGTTTACCTGTCGATCGCCGAACTGATTGCCTACCGGCAGACGCGCGACAAGCTGGTCGAGCGCGTCGGCGAGTTCACGCTGCCGTCCGAGATCGGCCCGCTCAAGGGCTACGCCTACGTAACGCCGTTCGACCGCGTGCACCACATGGCCTTCGTCTACGGCGACCTCGGCAATGGCCGCGACGTGCCGGCGCGGTTGCATCGCGCCGACGTGATCGGCGACGTGTTCGGTGGCGCGCGCACCATCCGCGCCGCGCTGCAACGCTTCAAGACCAACGGCCGCGGCGTCATCGTCTACCTGCGCGACGGCACCGCCGGCGTGCCGGTCGCCGAAATCCCCCACGGTGACACCGGCACGGAAGCCGCGCGCTCGCGGCAGTGGCGCGAGATCGGCCTCGGCGCGCAGATTTTGCGCGACCTGAACATCTCCTCGATCCGGCTGCTCGCCTCATCGCAACGCACCTATGTCGGCCTCGGCGGCTTCGGCATCGAGATCGTCGCGACCGAGTCGCTCGAAGGCTGAGCAGCGAAATATCGCGGTGCGATAATCCGGCCGGACGTTGCGCGCGCCCCGGAACCGGCAAATACTCCCCGCCCGGGCGGACAATTCAATCAAGGGCCAATCGTCGCGATCCGCCCGGCCCCTTTCGGGGAGATCGCAATGACAACCATGACCGCCGCGGACCGATCCGCCTGGTACTGGAACCGGTGGGCGCAGCTCGTGCTCGGCCTCATCGCCATGATGGCGATATCGAGCCCGCAATACGTGTGGACCCTGTTCACCGGTCCGCTCAACCAGAAGCTCGGCACCACGCTCGCCGAGCTGCAGTGGACCTTCTCGCTGCTCATCATCCTGCAAACCTGGTGCTCGCCGCTGCAGGCGTACCTTGTCGACCGCTTCGGACCGCGGATGCTCATCTCCGTCGGCGCGCTGATGTCGGGCGGCGGCTGGGTGCTGTCGTCTTACGTCGACAATATCTGGGCGCTCTATTTCACCTACGGCGTCATCTGCGGCTTCGGCACCGGCATCATCTATGTCGGCATCATCGGGCTGATGGTGCGCTGGTTCCCCGACCGTCGCGGGCTGGCGACCGGGCTTGCCGCCGCCGGCTACGGCTTTGGCGCGATCTTCACAAGCTTCCCGATCGACAGCATGATCAAGAGCTCGGGCTATGCGCACACGCTCGTCGTCTGGGGCATCATCCAGGGCGTGATCGGCATCGTCGCGGCGCAATGGTTGCGCATTCCGCCGGAAGGCTGGGTGCCGGACGGCTATTCGCCGGCCACTTCGTCGACGATACAGGCAAAGCGCAGCTACACGCCGCAGGAAATGCTGCGCAGCCCGACGTTCTGGCTGCTGTTCGTCATGATGAGCATGATGTCGACCTCCGGCCTCATGGTCGTTTCGAACGTCGGGCCGTTTGCCAAGGAGTTCAAGGTCGCTGACGTGCTTGTGTTCGGCATGGCGGCGCTGCCGCTGTCGCTGACGCTGTCGCGGTTTACCAACGGATTGACGCGGCCGTTCTTCGGCTGGGTGTCCGACCACATCGGCCGCGAGATGACGATGTTCGTCGCGTTCTCGCTCGAGTGCGCGGCGATCCTGGTCTTGTTCGCCTTCATCGACCGGCCGGCGTTGTTCGTGGTGCTGACGGGCCTGGTGTTCTTCGGCTGGGGTGAGATCTTCTCGCTGTTCCCCTCGACGCTGACGGACACGTTCGGGCCGAAATTCGCGGCGACCAACTACGGCTTCCTCTATATCGCGCAGGGCGTCGGCTCGATCCTCGGTGGACCGGCGGCGGCCTACATCAAGCAGGCGACCGGAAGCTGGACGTCGGTG
>Ga0134125_10002829_pt1 | contig 20376 bp, 25 predicted proteins | sample KB31751_FD_96464 | JGI IMG/M metagenome (GOLD analysis project Ga0134125, IMG submission 96464) | Terrestrial soil microbial communities with excess Nitrogen fertilizer from Kellogg Biological Station, Michigan, USA - KB3-175-1 | ecosystem: Environmental > Terrestrial > Soil > Unclassified ... | reverse complement strand
TTCATGGGCTGGCCCACGATGAGCTGATTGATGTACGCGGCGATGGCCGGCTGAATCAGCGAGGGGAACGAGGCGCCCCCAGTGAAGCTCGTAAGCGAGGTGTTCCAGGTCACCGTCATCGTCACGGTCTGAACGCCCGGGGTGACGTAGAGGACGGTGTAGGTGTCCGGGTAGTCGTTCACGCTCACCGTGACCGTGGTGCCGCCGCCGGATTTGCCCACGAGGTCGGTCGGGTCCGAGACCGCCTGCAAGATGGCGTTGGCGACCTGGTACTGATCCCCCGCCCCGCCCACGATGACCTTGATGCCGGGCGAGGCTTGCTGTACCGAAATGAGCCGCGGCGTGACCCCTGAGACCTGGCCGACGAGCGTCTTGATGAAGCGCGCCGTCGACACTGAAGCCGCAAGCCCCGCCTGCAGCACCCGCGCCCGATAGGACTGGAACGTCTCCGCCGCCGCAGCCGGGTTACCGGCACTTGGGTTCGTGACGTTCAACGTGATGCCGGGCGGAATCGAGGTCTTGCTCTGCGTCACGGTGTTCGCAGCCGGCGCGACGGTCTGCGAGGCATTGAGCGCCACTGCGGTAGCTGTCGCCGTGCCGCCCGATGAGATCGCGATGCTCGAGGTCAGCGCGTACGAGTACGTCCCATCCGAGAAAATCCAGCCCTGCGAGACGATAAATCCAGCCGTGGAGCCCGAGAACTGCAGCACCACACTCACGCTGCTCGGCTGGCCTTGCGGGACGCCCGCGACTTGTCCCAGCTGGATGAGTAGCGGCTCATTGGCCGCGTTCGGCGTCAGCGAATTGACGGTATCGACACGCGCCTGGTCGCAAAGCGCAATCGCCCCGACATCCGTGCTCGCGATGTCCTCGATCAGCGAGCCCGGCAGGTTCGCGGTATAGCCGGGATTGGTGAGCCCGACATTGCTCGTGAGCTGTAGCCTCAGGCTCGTCGGGTCCTGCGGCTGAAGCCCCTGCGCCGTGATGACGACGGGGAAGTTGTAGGAGTACGTCGCCACGGCTTAGGACGCGACCTGTACGGTAAGGCTTACGCCCTGATGAGTGATGACGTTCACGTTGTAGGTCGGCGTCGGGTTCTGAGGTGTCGAGGGCTGTTTACTGATGACGAGTGAGGCGAAGCTCGGCGCGAACTGCTGCTGAATAGCGGACATGTCCGAATCCGGCGCGACCTGCTGCATGATCGAGCCCTTGGCGTAGATGCCCCAGTCGGCGAAAAACGGGCTCTCGTTTTTGTTGAGCCGCAGCACCTGGCAGAGCGTGGTCAGCATGACGAGATCGTTGTTCCCATTGGCATCCGTTTCGACCTCGACCCACGATGTCGAATTTCCGCCCGCGGCATAGACGGGGTTCCCATTGGAGTCGAGCACGACGTTGCCGCTCGAGTCCGTTACCAGACTCAAGTTGATACGCCCGAAACTTCTCACGGCTAGACGACGGCGCCCGAATCGCCGGTGACGGGGCTAGAACTCACGACGTAAGTTCCAGCCTGGTGCTCGTGCGTGAGGAACGTCTTCCCCTGAATCGTCACGGTGCCAGAGGTGATCTCAAGCATGACCGACCCGTTGTAGCTCATCGTGATGCCGCCGTTGGCCACGTCCACCGTGAATAGGCCATTGGCCGACTCCAAGTGCATTGAGCTTGAGTCGACTGCGTTCCAATTCTTATTTCCCAGTGGCACCCATACCAGTGTCGACAAGTTGCCGCGTTGCGTAAGGTCCGCAGCTCCGCCGCCAAGACCTGTGATGCCGCCGAGGTAGGCGTCCGCAGTCGTCGCAAATCCCAAATCGTCGACTTGGATGGGCTCACGGCAATACTTTGAGGTCGCCACAGCCATTGTCATCTGCTGGATTTTGACTCCTGCGACGTCGAAGTTGACCGTCACAATGGACCCTGAGACCGCCGTGACATGGCCGGGCAAGCGAAGGCCAATCTTTGCGATCTCATCGGCCGCTTTGCCGCTCGCGAATGCCGAAAGCGTGCGGGCGAGCGGCTGTTTCTGTTGGTCGCTCATGTCGCGCTGATCGCTGTGGCACTGAACGTCGTCGCCCAGGAGTCCGCGTCAGGCTCGCGATACGACCCAAAATGGTGAATTTCATTCACGATGAAATCGCCACTGAACACGACCGAACTTCGCGCCGGCGCGTTCGGTACTGCGGCCGCGGGCGAGGTAATCGCGTACGGCAGCACGATCGCGGGCGAGCCATTGGCGCCCACGGGGAAGGCGATCCGGTTGCCGACGCTGATGTCCGCGCGCAGCACGGTCTTGAAGTTAATCTGTGCCGGCCCGATCCAGGTCGGCTGGCCGATCAGGTCCTCGAAGTTGAGCTGCACGCGTACCGCAGCCGGGCCGCCGTCGTTGTTCATCCCGTCGAACACGCTGATCTTGTCGCCGTTCCAAGCGATGTCGACGCCCGCGTAGTTCTTGAGGTACTGTGATCCGAGCCTAACCGTGATGCCCTTTAAGTACGCCGCGAACTGCCAGATGTTCTGGTAGTAGCCGGCTTCGTCATTCGCGAGCGTCAGGTTCGAGTCGATGTTGATCTCGGTCTTGAACCCAGGAAACGCCGCCGACAATGCCGCATCGATCGCCTCATCGAGCGAACTGCCAGCGGGCCACCAGAACGGTACGGGCAGGTCGAAGAGGCTCTGATTCAGGCCCGGGTTGACGATGAGGTCAATGGTCTGGTTCGTCCCCTGCCAGTTCCCGTACGCTTGGAACACGTTTCCATGGAGGATGATCCCGGCCTGGACGGGATTTGCGAGCGGCAGCCCTGGCGCCATCCCGGCCTTCAACAGGAAGTTGAGCCCGGCGAGATTCGACGCCTGCCCGATCATGTTCAGGCCAACACCCCAGATCTTGATCCGCTGACCGCCTTGAGAGAGTGCGAACGGATATGCCGGGAAGTCAAAGTCGATATGGAGTGCGCCAGGGTCTGTGGCTCCGTTCACGAAGCTCGTGAAGGTCGGCCCCGAACCGGTCGTGAAACCTTGATTGCCGTCAGGAACAATCGAGACTCCCGAATCGGGCTGCGATATCGTGATCGAGTAATAACGCACGGCGTTCCTCTACGCCGTCACGGCGTCACCTCGAGTTGCGCGGTGCCAGTGCGAAACACCAGCGTTGAGGTCTGAAAATACCCGCCGACGAGATTCACGTCCTGACTCACGTTTCCGGTGACGCCGTACCGGCCCGGATCCACCTGCAGCGAAAAAGTCAGCGTCGCGGCATCGACCGCGAGCGCCCGCCACGCCCCGTCGTAGCTCAATCCGGTGCCCGAGACATCGACATTGGCTACTGACCCCACCGGCACGTTGTGCGGCGCCTGCAGGCTCGCCGTCGCGGTCCAATTGGCCCAGGTGAGCACGCCCTGGATCTTGGCGCCGGAGCCCACCATGGGACGCGTCAGGATGCGATTGCCCGATAGGTCATAGACGTTCACGTACCAGCGCTGCCCGAAAATGTTCCAGGTCGTCGTGACGTTGTACTGGACACTATCGAGCGTCGCCTGAAACTGAAAGGGCGGCGTCGCCGTCGAGGACGGCTGGAAATCGACGTAGGTCGTCACTGAATCGAGGGCGCGAGGCCCGAGGTCAGGAGCGAGGCGGGATTGCCGACCTGAAGGCCGTAGCCCGACCAGGTCGGCGTGCCGGAGATCTTCGAGCCATTGGCGAGCTGGCGCATGAGGCCATTTAACGCCTGCGCCGCCGCCGCCTTGCTCACGAGCGGCTGGATGAAGTCGAGCCGCCAGGACACCTGCTGCTGCGTGTCATCATCCCCGCTCGCATCGGCGAAGGAGGTGAGGAGGCAGTCCGAGTAGATGTAGGACGGCGTGATGACGGTATAGGTGCCACCCGAGAGCGAGTGCTGCTGCAGCGTCTTCTGCAGCGCCGTCATGGTCGCGAGTTTCACCGCAAAGCCCCAATTCCCTTTGGCTGGCACCCGCATCAGCATCGAGACAGCGAGCGGCTGCGCAATGATGGCGTTCGCTGCCACCGCCTGATTCGCGAACGGGTACATGCCGACCTGGTTCTCGGCAAGCGTCGCGCCGGGGAGCACGATGTAGTTCGCAAAGACGTTGTCCAAGTCGATCGGGTTGCCGCCGGAGAGCAACGTGTCCAGGAAATTCGCGCCTTCGGTGATGGCGATGATCGGAAGCGCGCCGCCCATGGCGGTCGCGATACCGCGGGTGAGCACGATGGGCGAAGCCTGGAGCGTAAGTTGCCCCAGGATCTGGGCGGCGCCGATACTCACTGCGGTACCCCGGCGAGCCCAGCGGCGGAGAGCACGGCGTTGGCGCCTGACTTGTGGCGTGCCGTTACCACGATGCCGGAGTCGGGCGTGATGACGGTGACGGCGGCCTTGCCGATCATGCCTCGGCTATAGGGGTTATAACCTACTTCGTGCCGGATCATGGCCTGCATAAGACTTGCCAGCACCTTCGGATCGCTCAGGTCCAATCGAGAGGATGCAGAGACGCCGACCCGGCGCACCATATCTCGAATATATGCCGCAGTGTCGTTTTCTGATGGCGGCGCGTATTTCGAGATGATTCCCGAGAGAGTGTTATTTCCTCGCGACCCATACAACTCAAGCTGTCGTCCGAGCGCCGTCAATCCCTCTTGTGGCGTCCTGAATGCGGCAAAACCATTTCCCACAAGCATCGCTCCGGGCTGGCCGGCGTAACGAAGATCGCCAGGATTGTTCAGGCGAACGCCTGCGGGCCTGCCGATTCCATGGATGAAGCGATCGAACTTGTCTCTTGCGGCGGCACCCAATGCTCCAGGATTCGCCAGGGGAGAGCTCACGGGAGAGGTCGACCAGTAATACCCGCCTTCGATATCCTTGATGGCATTCGCGAGATGATGCAGCCCTTTGGCAATCGTCCCGGTATCCGAAACGAGGTTCGCAACCGCCGCCTGGAACTTCTGCGAGGTCAGTTCCACAGAGAATTTGTTCAGCCAGTCCGCGAGCTTGTCGACGCCTTGCTTCAGGATCGGTCCCGACATGAGGCGGGAGAGGAACCCGGAGAATGCCGCCGAGAGTTTGGTCAGCGGCCCGGCGAGCGGCTCGAGCCCGACGACGAAGGTCTTGAAGATCTCCGAGCGCGCCCGCTCCATCTGGGTCGTGAATTCCTGCCATTTGCCCGCGACGCCAGGCGGCAGCCCCAAGCCGGTGCGGTCGCCCTGCTCCGCGCGCAGTTGCTTGTAGAACTCGCTGGCCGGCGTGCGCTGCAGCCGCATCAGCGTCTCGAGCCCGCCGAACGGCCCCAGCCCATACGCCTGCGACATGAGGCCGAGCTCGCCGCGGGGCGTCGACAATGCCAAGCGCCGCATGGCCTTGAGCATCGCGAGCGAGACCTGCTCCGTGCTGCCGTTCGGGTTCACGCCCATGGCGTAGAGCGGCCCCTGCAGCGCCGGGTTCGAAACCGCCTGGTTGATCGAGGACAGGAACGAGACCGGGTCGACGAACCGCGACATGTTGATGTCGAAGCTGCGCATGCCACCGATCGACATCCCGAGGCCCTTGGACTGGCGGCGGTATCCCGCGACATCGCCCGCCATGTGCGTCAAGCCCCAGAGCGAGCCGCCGACGAGACCGCCGGCGAAGATCGTGCCCCACTTCAAGAGCTGCTGCGTGATCCTCATCGTGTTGCCGAGGATGGCGCCTGAGAAGCCAGCGATGCTGCGCCAGCCCGATTCGACCTGACGGAGCTTCGTCGGATTGCCCATCCCGAGTTCCTTCATGGACTGATTCTGGGCAAGGATGGCGGCCGTGGACTGGCGAAATTCCTTGTTGACTTTCTGCCAGACGCCGGGACTCTTTTCGAGCCGGTCTTCGTACAGCGCGAAGAGCTCGGCGAAACGGCGAAACTGCGCATCGTCGATTGGAATTTCGACGACCGGCATCCGCAGAGCCATATCAAATCCCCCTGCTCGCCGCAGCCTTCAACACGTACCGATTGCGAAACTCCTCCGCATACGTCCACGAGAAGTCCCGCTGAAACGCCTTCATGACTTCGCCGAACTGCTCTCCGGTTGCGACCCACTCAAGTATTTGTCCCACCAGGCCGCCGCCGTCACGCCAGAATTCTCGTCGGGCGTCAATGTCGGCAAGGAAGACTGGAAGGCTGTAGCACTCGAGTACGTGACGTGCGCACCGATTCGACCGGAGCATAGCTGGAGGAAGGTCTTCAGATTCTGGCGTGGAAAGCCATGCGAGCTGCAGCAAAAAAAAACCGCAGCAGCCTGCACTTCCCGCGCTTCCTGCGACGATAGGATGTCCCGCGCGACGCAATCTTCGAGCGGCACCATCTCCCATTTCTGGGCGGTGGGCGCGAAGACGTTCGTGAGGCGGCGGATTTCCCCGAGCAGTCCGCGCTCGACGCCGATGCGCTTCTCGATCGGATCGTCCTTCCACATGCCGATCCGCTCACAGACATCCTTGAGGATCAAGTCCGCGTTTCGGATGCCGCCGCTTCGGATGAGCCCGTCCGCGTCGAGCTGCGCGTACGTCATGGTGAGCGGACGGTGATACGCGATGAAGGTCTCTTCCGCGATCGGCGTGGAGTGCGCGAAGAGGACGAGGCCGTCGTCGCGCTCTAGCGGATGCACCAAGCACAACTTTCGATCTATGCGCACGCCAACTCCGTCTTATCGTTCGTTTTGATGCCCATTGGTTGCATGCCTTATGTCAGGGCCACAGGCTCGCGTTGATCGGGTAGCGACCGCGCAACGTCACGAAAATGTCCGGCTCCTCGCCGTTGAACGACATCTCGCGCCAGTCCGCTATGGCGACCTGGTCCATGTCAAAGGGCGGCAGCACGGTGGAGTCCGGCCGGACCGTGATGTCGCCCAGGATGGAGTTCGTATCCATCTGCGTCTTGTAGAGCGCGGCCAGGCCCTGGGACTTGATGAGGTTGATGGTCACCATGCCGATGAGATAGACCTGCGGCGAGGGCACCACACTCACCGCGACCGGCAAATGCTTGGTTACGTCGCCCTCGAGCGAGAGGCGCGCCATCTGCTTGCCTAAGAATGACGGGGTGACGTTGAGCGAGGGAAAGCCCGGGATCGTGACGCTCGTGTTGAGGAGGTTCAGCGTTCCCGGCGAAATGTTGGGGTTTGGCATGATCTATTCCTCAGCCGGCCACGTAATTCTGGACGAGCACATTGATTATCAGGTGCTTGAAGAGCTGCGGCGCCCAGAACGCGATGGTGAGGCCGCCGTAAGTGTTGTCTTGGTACTGCGCGGGATTCGCCGCGATGTAGTCCGCGAAGGGCACCGCGTTGACGACGTTCTGACCGTCGTAATCGCCGTTGTCGAGCGCATCGATGAATGTCTGCTGATCGAGCGTCGCGCGCTGCGGGGATGCCTGGGTCAGCGCATAGGCGCCCATGTTCTTGAGCAACTTGTACTGCGCGTCCTGCAGCCGGTTGATGCCGTCCTGGCTGTACCAGAGCGGGTTTATCGAGTTGTTGGACCCGTTGATGACGACGTTCGCGCTCACCTGCTGCGCATTTATCTGCAAGTAGTCGACGGCGTACCACCAGGAGAAGTCCTCGCCGTCCTGAAGCGCCCCGGATGAGATCATCGCGTTCGAGATGCCGCCTTCGGCAGCGCTCGCCACGTAGTTCACATTGGCGGCATCGAGCGCCGCGAGGAGCGACTGGTTGCCCAAGACCGGGTAAATGGTCGCATCGTTCAAGAACGTGTAGGCGAGCGGGGTCAGGCGATTGGTTGAAGACGGCGCATAGGAGAGCACCGCCTGCATGGGTTCTGCGGCATCGAACTCGGTCGTCGAGACGCCAGGCGCCTCCACCATCGCCAAGATGGACTTGATACCGGCGTACGGCGCGTAAGTCCCCGTGGTCGTCGTGACGAAGAAGTAGGTCTTGGACGTGTCGGACTTGAACGTATTGGCGAGCGCGATGAAGTTAGCGGAGCCGTCCCAGGACTTGGGCACGAGGTAGACGTAGAAGACGCCGGGGTTCGCCGCGATCCAGGTGCTCAAGGCGGTGGGCCCGGTGGTCGCATCTGCCGCCCCGAGCTCGAGCACGTAGATGGCGCGGCGGGTACCTTGCGCGAAGAAGTCTTTGACGGCGAGACCGAGGTACACCTGATTGCCGGGCGTGTACGTGCCCGGGGTGGTCTCTGAGCCCGGATTCGCAGCGAGCGGGTACGTGAAGGTGCTCGGACCCGTCACGGTGGCTGTGACCGTGCCGTTGTAGGCGATCGGTGAGGCCCCGGAGATGGTCGTCAAGAAGGTGTCGCCTGAGGTGAGGCCGGCGATCGGGTTGGCGGCTGTCGCGGTGACGGTGCCGCCGGACCAGGTGAGTGAGGAGAGTGACTGAGCGGGGGCGAGGAGCGAGGTGAGATCGCTGTCCTGAGTGAGAGCAGCGTAGGCGCCGGCAGCGAGCGTGGTGGCGCCAAAGGAGAGGATCGCCCCAGTCTGCTGAAGCGTACTCGGCTTCGCTCCAATCAGCGTGGAGACGTTCAGTTGAACGATGGACATTTACGGCTCCGTAGGAGTAAGGGCGGCCGGACGCGGCGTGGCGTCAGCGGCAGAAGGGGCGGCGCCGGCTGTCAGGCGAATGAGAGGTTGAATTCGCCGGTGACGGCCGACACGTAGAGGCCGGAGAAGAACGGGAAGCCGTGAAGCGACACGACTTGCCCGGCGGTCATCTGAAGGGTCGGCAGCAGAGTTGCGGCGGAGCCCGCCGTGCCATCGAGCAGCGTGATGGAGCCGGCGGCGAGGCAGACGATGTCCCAGAGCCGACCCGGTCTATCCTTGATCTGCCCGGCCTCGGAGACTCCGAGCGCGCTTCCCGTGGGAACGGCCGCCGGGACGTCGAGGTCCCAGTTGATCGTTGCGGTGCCCATCAGGCGAACGAGACCGCGAGCGTCTGGCCGGTTCCGGGAACCACCACGATGCCAGTGCCGCATGGCCAGTTGAACGTGTAGGTGCTGACGGTGTTCGGGATCGTGCCGAACTGATTCGCGGCTCCCGCGCCACCCGTCGTAGCCACATCGTTCACGGTGCCAACGGTGCTTCCGGCGACTACCACGGCGACGCTGACACAGATGCCTGGAGTCGTTTTCAGCACCGTCGCGGCGGTGACATTGAGTGCGGCACGGTTGCCGCCGGGAAGGCCCGGCGACACCGTTACCGGACCGACGAGCGTCGCGGCCATTAGGAGTTCGTCCCAGTGCCGACGCTCTGTAGCGTGACAGCGGGGGTTCCGACCGCCGTGAGGGTGACTATGAATTCTCGCCAGGTGTTCTGCGCGATCGTCGCGGTACCCGTCACCGTGACACCGGTGCCGCCCGCAATCGTCCAGGCGAAGGCACCGGAGGACGCGTTGATCACGCGCAACCGGTAGTTCGCGCCGACGTAGCGCTGGCCCTGAGGAACGGCCGCAACGATGTTCGTCGCAGTGTCCGTGGTCGCCGTCTGCGCTCCGGTCAGCGTGCCGGTCAACGAAATCACGACTTCATCGGCGCCGCCCGTCAATTTTGCGGCAGTGAGCACGTGAGAGGTGACCGTGGTGTCGGTGCTGAATCCGTCGTTGGGCTGCGACTGCTCGCGAAGGCCGGCCGGATTGTTCCAGGGAAAGAGATTCTGAGGCATGAATCGCTCCGAAATCAGGACTGTATGAGCACCGTCGGCACTGCCGACAGGATGAGTTTCTGTGCCACGGTATTGACGCGGCTTTGCGTGTAGCTCACGCGGACGTCGATGGTCTTCTGCATCGCGATCGCCTGGAGCTCCGACTGGGTCCGGCGCGCGTCGACCACGCATGGCATCGACATGAGCCCGAAGTTCTGCGTGTCGCGGCTGTACTGGATCAGGGCATTCAGGAAATCGATCGCTTCATTGCTCTGAAGCCCGTAGAGGATCAGCTTCACGCGATCCGCGACTGGCTGCGTGCTCGAGGAGTTCGCGTCGAGGTTCGGTGCTGCGGAGAATGGCTCCGGCCCGTCGATGACGACCGCGCCATAAGGTGGCGTCAGGTTCGGCTCGACGAGGTCCGCCGGGTACAGCGTCACCCTCGGCGCGTAGCCGTAGAGCGGCTCATATGTGTTGAGCGCGATCCAGAGCGGCAGGCTGTTCGAGACGATGGCCCGGCTGGGGTCAATCGCTCCAGGCGTATCCAGGAGCTGCGTGGCAAGCGCTGGGTAGATGGACCGGCCTGCGTAGTGCCACTCGCCCGCGGCGTCGTAGCGGCCCTGCTGCTGTGCGAAGGCGAAGCGAAACGGCGTCCCATCGCTCTCGACGGTGGCGACAAAGATCGTCTCTGGCGGCGCATCCACAAAGAGCGCGATTCGGCTCGGCGTCGTGAAGACGACATGCGCGAGCCCGACGGTCTCATCCTCGTTCTGCTCGATGTCCTGCGAGAAATGCAGCGACCCTTGAATCGGGCAAGGATCCCCAATCGGCCGCCAGTAGACGTACTTGTCCACGGGCAGCACGACGCGCGAGTAACGCTGAAAGGCGAGCGTCTGATCGCCGCTTAACTGCCGCTGTGCACGATTGAGCACGCCCCCGAGCGCAGTGTCACTCGGGTCGAACTCATCAAGCAGACCCATTTACGAGGACACCCACGTCACGGCCGAGCCGACATACGTGCCGGTGTCGCGAAACGACGGCCGGCGCGGGTTCGACTTCGCGTACGGATGCGCACGCCGATGCGAGACGCCGCGCAGAGCCGCCCCGGTAGGCGTGCCGGGGATCCCGACCCGCTCCGCCTCGTAGCTGTTGATGTACTGCTTGAACCGCGTCGTGATGGCCTGCGTGCCGCGAGCGAACGGGTCCACGCGTCGGCCCATGAACAGCGCCTCGAGCGCCCCCTGGGTCGAGGTGAAAAGCGCGTTCTCAATGACCCGCGAATGCACGCGCGTGAATACTTCCATGACGGCGTATCGCTTTTCGAGCCAGTTCGCGACGTCGCCCGTCGTCACCGCGCCTGCGGACTTGGACTCCGACCGGTACGGCTGCACGATGACACCGAGGTTCAACGTGAGGCTCTTGCCGGAGCCCAGCGTGGGCGCAGAAATGCTCCCGCCACCGCCCGTGAAGGTGCCGCGGGTATCATCGAGAATCGGGCTCATGAGACACCAAAAAGCGTGGATCCGTAGTTCTGGGCTATGGAAAGATACTGACGCCCAAACGGAGTCTTCATGAGCTGAAGGTCATCGAGCGTGAAGGTGCGGAACTGATCCGGTACCAGCATCGAGCCCGAGGTGCCCTGATCCGATGCGGCCGCGACGACGCCGGACTCAATGCTGAGCACCCCGAAGTCGGTCCGCAGGTCCTGAAGCCAGGTCTGCCCCTCGACATCGACGCCGAAGTTGATGAGGCGATCCAACGCCAGGTTGTAGACGGCCTTGGTGTAAAGCAGAGGCGCGACACAGCTAAGAGTCTCATTCACCGTCGCAATCGCGATGGCAAGGCTTTCGGAAAGCGACGCCTGTACGATGAGGTACCGATCTCCCGGTGCCGGTGCCAAACCCTGAGCATTGCCGACGCCTGTTATCTGATTACCACCCGAGTCCATAACGAAGGCGCCGGAGCTGTCGATCAGTTGCACAGATCCCGGACCGTAGACCTCAAAGCTCACGACCGTCGACGTATTGGAGATGACGATTCCGCCAAAGGACTGCGTGACATCGAACATCACGCACCCGATCCACGCGTTGGCCTTCCAGTTCGCAGCCTGATCCGTGAGAGAAGAGATCGTGCCGGCGCTCACCGTGCCGGCAGCGGTCGGATAGCCCGACGCCGCCTTGCTCGACATCCCGTAGACGAAGGAGCGGTAATCCGCGAGATTGGGAACGAACGGATTGACCGCCATGAGTCCTCAGCGGCCCGAATTCAGATCGAAAACCCAGTCAATGAAGCGACTGATGATCCCTGGACGTTTCGGAGCCGAAGGTCGAGTCGGCTCATCTGGCACGGCATCCAGCACAGGCAGCGAGATGTCGAGCGGCGTCACGGGATCGCTGGCAACGCTTACCCCCATCTCCGCAAGCGCGCGGGCATTGTCCTCCATGACCTCGCGCGCCTCAGATGTCAGATCGCCGGCCGGAGCGCCGATACCGCACTCCGCTACCGGATCGCTCGTGATCGCAGCCGCAGAAGCCGAAGTCCGTTTCTTTTTCCGTGGCGCGGGACGCTTCGACTTCTGACTCGCCATGACGGCCTCTTTTCTGATTACGCGGCAACGCGGCCGCTACCGTTCCTGCGACTGCGAGGCGTCACTCCGGCCTGGACCGCCTCCGAGCCTTTGCCGCCGACATCAGCATCCCTTGAGATATCGGCCGCGACCTCGATCTCGACGCGATCCGGTGCGGGGATGCCGGCCTCCTGGGCCTTCTCGCTCTGCTTGGCGAGTGAGGCTGCCGCGGTCGCGTTCAACATCCTGTCGCTACGCTCCTCCGCCGCATCCCTGTTTTGCCCGATCGCCTCTTCTATCCGACCGACCTTGATCGGCTTCTCGTCCCAGATCATGCCGACGAAACCCCGAGCGAGTTCTCCATTGCGGCGCACGGCGTAGTTTGCTCCCAGATGATCGAAGATGTGCTTCACGTCGAAGTCCGTGAACTCGCGACCGCCGCCCAAGAGGATCTGGCCGCCGGCCGGGATCTTCTCGACGTACAGCCGCTCGCTCCACATCATGCGACCGGTCTTGGGATTGGGCTCCGTCGGCATTCGGTAATTGAGCTCCACGTTCTGCATCGTGGTATTGGCGACGTAGATTTTGGGCATGGATTCCTCGAAAGTGAGTGTTGTATCAGTACGGAATCGACAGGAGCGAGGTCGTCTCCGGGCGCAGCGGCCATCCGCACGTCGCGCGAAGCTCATAGAGCGTATGCACCGCGCCCAGTGCCAGCGGGGCGCTGATCTCGAGCGGGGCCGCCATGTCGGCGTACTGCAGAGCGCAGGCCGCAAGGTTCGGTTCCAACTTCGCGAACTCGTTGGTATCCCACTCGGGACCGTTGGGCTCTTCGACCTCGGGCATCTGCAGAACGACCATGTCCGCGCCGCCCGAGCCCTGACCAATCAGGGTGTCGTCGTAGCAGAACTCGATCACATCGCCCTCGGTCTGCTTGGCCACTTCCTTCACCATCTGCGCCGTGGTCGCGCTGCCGGCGCCTAAGCGCTGGTAGCTCGTCAACTGCACGACGTCGACCAGCTCGAACTGGCCGATGATGCGTTGGGGTCCGAGGAACACGAACCGGTGCGGCTTGCCGAGCTGGTACGTGCGGGCCTTCAGGTTCAGGAGCTGCTGCAGCAGCCACAGCGCCATCTGGCCGTTGTCGTAGGTCAGCACGTTGGTGTTGCCGAAGGTGTCTGGCGGCAGAGTGACGGCGGTGCCGCCACCATTCAGGAACCCTTCGCCGTTCGCCGCATTGACACCGTACAGCTCCATGTTGCGCAGCACCTGGAAGATCGCCTGCCGATTCGCGAGGCGATATCCCTGAGCGATGTTGACGCCCCAGCGACTCATGTTCGCAGAGTCGTGGTGATCCCACGCGGCATTCGCGCGGATCCGATAGGTCGGCGTGCTGATGTACTTCGGGATCAGCGTGGCGCCCGGCAAATTGTTGCCGGCGGTCTGGCCGACCTGCGCCTGCGCGGTCATGCCGAGCGTGCGCATGTAGACGTAGAGGTCTTCCGGGTCGAGCATGATGCGCGGCTTGCCGTCCGCGACGAGACGCAGCGCCTGGGAAGCCTGCGTAATCTGCATGAGCACGCCCGGCTCGATGCGAGACGGGTGGACCTGTGCCCAGGAGGTGCCAAGAGTAGCCATGTTTCGTTAGCTCCGAAGAAAAGCAGTTGTCAGTTCAGATCTGCAGCACGACGCAGGCGCCGGCCGAGTTCCACGTCGCCTGCCCTGCGGAGGGCGAATTCGGCGTGACGACCCAAGAGTTGCCGATCTGCACGTCGATGATCTTGGCGGGCAGTGCGCTCGGACCTGGGATCTGGCCGCTCGTGAAGGGCAGCAGGACCTGATTGGTGTAGTCCCAGGTGAGCTGCGTGATGTCAGACACGTTGAGCAGGTTCGCGGCGTTCGCGGCCGACATCGGCAGCGCGATAACGTGGCCCAGGCCGAATTCCGCGAAGCTGAAGCCCATGCCGGGTGAGGCAAGCGGAACGTTCGACTGCGGAGTCTGCACGGGGGCCGCAGACTGGTCCCACACGAGGAAGCCGCCGAGATTCGCGATGGCGGTTGCGATCGTGAGCTGGGGGCCCAGCATCGGAGAGGCGGCCGCCTGAGTAGCCACGGAGACGCCGACACCGCCATACATGAGGCCGGTGACCGAGGAGGCGACGTAGCCGGTTCGGATGAGGTTGCGAGTCGAGGCATTGGGGAAGAGCGTCCCCGCCACGTACCCGATCGTGCTGTCGTTGAAAGTCCCGCTGGCGAAGGTGGTCGGCAGCGGATTGAGGGTGATGCCCATTTGAGATTGAACTCCAGGAAGAGGCGGCTACGCCGCAGGGATGATGGCGGGAGCCGAGATGATCAGTGGGACTTGGGGCGCGAGATGCGGCCAAACTTGGTCGCACCGCCCATCATCGGGCCCCACGTGACCGCGGGGTCGCCGACGAACTTCGTGATGGTGTGACCGCTCGCGTTGCGCGTGACTTGCTCGCGAAGGGGCGCGCCCACGGTGATGCTCTTGCAGGATGCCTCGATGGCATCGTTCACGATGGCATTCTCGATGACGGAGAACGCGGCGGAATCGGCGACGAGCAGGCCGAGGTTCGAGTCCTTGTAGATGGGGCTGTGTTGCTTCAGTTTCGAGAGCAGTCTCACGCGATAGTCCGACAGCGTCTCGCCGTTCAAGGCATAGGGAGCCTGACCGAGGTTCCACGCCTGATAGGCCGAATCGGCGCGCATCTGCGCATCGGCGAAGGCGGCTTTGTCGGCATCGGCGAGCGTGGCAGGCATGCGTCGCTCGAGCTCGGCGAGCTTGCGCGCGAGGTCGGTGTTGCCAGAGGCGCGAGCGGCGGCGTCGGCCTTTTCCTTCTCCTCTGCGTCCTTACGAGCCTTGTCGGCCTTCTCTTTCTCCTCGGCATCCGCGCGGGCTTTCGCCTCGGCGTCTGCCTTCTCTTTTTCCTCCTTCTCCTTGCGCTCCTTCTCTTCGGCATCCGCGCGAGCCTTGTCGGCGCGCTCCTTCTCGGCGGCGTCGGCTCGAGCCTTCCACTCGGCAGCGTCGGCGCGGTCCTTCTTGTGCTCTTCCTCCATCGCGTCCAGACGCGTCTTGAAGGAATCGCACATGGAGTGGATGCTGTCCAGATGGGTCAGGACTTTGTCCAGCTTGTCTTCATCAGCCATGGTCAGTTGACTCCGAGAAATGCGGCAACGCCGCTTTGAGGGCGCACGCCGCATTTGGTGTGCACGCCGGGTAAATTAAGGGATCTGAAATTAGCAGCGCGAGCTGATCTCTCGCGTATAAATCTTGTCGAGAATCTTATCTAGTGGCGCGTGTTCGGCCGAGTCCAAAACGACATCAACACCGCTTGCCGGGCCGGCCTTGTCCCAGACTCCGAGTGTGCAGACGGCGATGTGATCCAACAGTCTGACGTCGCCCTCGAGCAGCAATTTTGAGCCGTCATCAAGCTTTTGCGACATGCTCGTCTTGAGCTTCACGCCAGGCGATGTGGACCACTGCTCAGTGGAAAGCGCCTCGACAGCTTCCTCGTCGTACACCTTGGCAATGCCCCACACCTCGCGCTCTTCGGGCTTGATGTAGGGAATCATGACCGATCCGATGACGCGTCGATTGAACTCCTTGGAATTCATCATCCGCTTCTTCGGGTGATCCCATATAACTGTGAGTCCCTGACAACGCTCGAGAAACTCATCGTTCAAGTACAGCGACGGATCACGCCAAACATACTCATCGAGACCGGACCGATATGCCGCGCCGGTGCCCGTGATGCGCAGAGCCACCAGCAACAGGTTCTCATACCGCTGCGGACTCACGAGATCGCCCGCCACCATCGCCTTGGCGATCCCGAGCTCGTCCATGTCGAATCGTCGCAGCGCCGCCGCAGCGCCAGGATGTAGCTGCATCGTCGCGAGCGCGGTCTCAGGCCGCGCCCACGTGAAAATGTCGTGCTCTTCGTTCAACTCCGGGACGAACTTCTCGCACTTCCCGATAAACGTCGTGAAGTCGACGCCGTCTTTGATGCGCCGCGTCCAGAGCGAAAGCGGGCCTTTGTAACGAAGCGCGGTTTCCTCGACCGTCTCGCGGCGGGCGCACTCCTCGGCCGACTCGCCTTGCTCAACACCGCCGCCCGGGAATGCCCACTCGCCGGGATGATCACGGCCGACGCGGCGCGTGAGCAGCACGCGACCGTCATCGGCAATGAACATAATGCCGGCGGCTTTGAGCGGAGAACCGTCTGCTGGAGGCGCGGAGGGCGAGAGATCGCCGGGTTGGCCGCTCTCAGCCATGGGCCTTCTTTTCGTAGCTGTCGCAGCGCGCGACGATGGCGTCGAGCTTCGCGCTGTCGATGCCGGTGAATGTGCCCTTGTTCTTGCCGGCGTAAAGCACTTGCTCGCCCTTCTTTTCGCCGTACTCCTTGACGAGCGCGGCCTTGATTTCCTCGCCCTTCGCAGTCAACGGCATAGTGGCGCTCTACTTGGCCGCAGGCGCCTTCGTAGCCGGATCTGCCGGCGGCAGCGCCTTGGCGGCATCAGCCTTCGCGACTTCCACCTTCGCATCTTCCAGCGCCTTCTCGGCCTGCTTGAGCTCGCGGCGAATGGCGGAGATCGCCTTCTCCTTGCCCTCGTAGGGCCCGAAGTCGGTGACGCGCTTCAGTTGCGCCGCGGTGTGCTCGACGAGCTTCGTCGCGCGCTCTACGGGGGTAGGATCAGACATAAATGGCTCTCTCGGTCATATGTGAGGCAATCTGTTTCCGCGCCGCAGCGAGCTGCTCGCGCCCGGCGGCGGTCAGCATCTCCGGCGGCAGATCGCGCAGGGTGTAGCCGGCTTCCCACCAGCAGCGGCAATAGGGCTTCTCGGCGGGCTGGTCGACCTGGTCCGTGTACTTGCGACCGGCGAGCTTCATGAGCCCGGCCTCGAGCGCCCAGTTGCCGCGGACGACGAAGATCTCATCGTTGCGCGCGACGTGTTCGGGACGCGCCTGGTAACCGCCGCCCTCCATAACGTGGTGCCAGGTCATCACGATCGCGCCGGCATCCGTCGCGATGATGTCGTTGATCGCGGCAGCGAGCTTGTGGCCCTGATCGATGATGACGCGCCGCTCCTCGAACGGCAGGCCCGCGATCGACCGGCGGATGTCCTCGTTCGTCTCCCGCTTGTCGACGGCGCGAGTCCCGCCGCTCGGGATCGAGGTCGACCAACCGACGAACCGCTGCAGGGTCCGCTCTACGGAGGCGTCCCGGTTGAGGCGGATCAGACTCGCGCTCGCCAAAATCCTGCGGTCGAGCTCGGACCGAAGCCGCGGCTTCACCTGTTCCAGCTTGAAGAGCGGCACGGCGCGGTGCCGGCGCTGCAGCGTGCGCGGATCCGTGGCGCGGCGGAACTCCCGGCCTAAAGCCTCGTTCAGCGCCTTGGTGAGCACCGACTCCGGCACCAGTGACTCGACCGCCGCCTGCTTCAGCTCCCGCACCCACCGGTCGAGCCGTTCCTGGCTGTCGAATCCATGCTCCGTAAAATCGGCGATGGCTTCGGAGAGGACGCGGTAGAAACGGTTGCGGACGACCGTGCTCATTGCGCCGGCGCGGCGAGCCGAAGTGCGGCGGCGCGCAGCCTGCGTCGCGAATCGGCGCGAACGCTATCGATCTTGGAAACCCTGGCGCGATAGGCTTCCTCGCCCTCGATACGCTCGCCCTCCTGCTCGAGTTGATTGCTCTGCTCGGAGCGGTCGATGAGATGGTTCTTCAGGGCGTCCGAATCCAGCGAGAACGCATACGGGAAAAGCCGTTTGTTCTCACTCAGGTTGTCAAGCGCGGTCTCGATGAGCAGCGCCTGATTCTCAGGATCCAGCCGATCGAACATCACTTCCACGATGTTGATGCAGCCCTCAAGCTTGACTTCTTCGAGCTTGACCTGCTCGCTTTCCGGTTCGATGAGCATCGACGGCCAGGTCGCCGAGAACGCCCGGCACCACTCGCTGAAGGCGACGTCGTGCGATTTGCTCTCGTACTGGTCCGGATAGAGAGACTGGATGCGCTTGTAGAAGGCCGGAGCCATCCAGGCCCGGTAGCGCACAATGTTGTCGAACCACTCGTAGTCCGGCTTCAAGTCCACCCGCACACCGTCGATGTACTTCGCGATGTTCTTGGCATCCTCGGTGCCCTCCGCCATGCCGCCGATCATCGTCTCGTTCTGCAGGAGCTTCGCCGGCATGTCGGCGGCGGTCGCGGCGTTCTTCAAGATATTGTCCCGCGCGAATGTGCCGGCGCCGTCGACGTTCTGCATGTTGAGTGCGGCGATTTCCTCCGAGGGATCAATCGTCGCTATTTGCCCGACCCGAGCGGCTTTCAAGAGCAACCGCTTCACTGCGGCCCCAGCCTGCATGACCTTGTTGACCACCGCGCCCGGTGACTTCATTTTCGCGATGAGAAGTCCGTTCTTCGTCGCGATCATGTCGTCCGCGATCATCGTCTTGATGAACGATTTCAGCGGAAAGAGCGCCCGCTGGTAGACGCTGCGCCCCGTGAATCCGAAGCCAGAGTCCGTGTATGCGATATAGATCGGCTCTTCGTTCATCGCCACGCGGTAGCGCGAACGATGATAGGCCTGCCCTGCCACAGTCACCTGTGTGACCTGGTTGAACTCCGGCGTGTTCGGCACCTGATTCATGATGACCGAGCCCGACATGTTCAACGGGTCGAACACGTTGAAATAGATCGGGAGCTGCCACAACTCCCGCAGGTCGAGCGGTCGGTCCGTGGGCTTGTCCTTACAGCCCATCACGAGAGATGCGACGCCGTAAGCCCGGGAGAGCCGGCGCAAGTTCAGTATGTTGGCCTCGACGCGCAACTCTTCCGAGACGCTCGTGAATTGCTCGACGACTTCCTTCGGCGCGCCCTGTACCGTGATGACTCGTGGCTGAGACTGCGCCATCTTGATGGGCGCCTCGGCCATTTTCGCGCCCAAGGGGTGAAAGAGCAGGATCTCTTTGCACAACTCGTAGGAGGGGTTGCTCCCTGGCACGATGTCGTCAGACATCAGGATCCGCATGAGAGCGGAGGAGAACCACTCAGCGTCTTCCGCTGCTCCTCCCAATTGCTCGATCGATGCGGTGGCCATGTTTACTCGAATTCAGGTCCCAGGGTTATCGCGATGGAGTACGCCCAAGCATCCCGCAAATCGTCTGCCACGTCAGACTTCTCCTTGACCGACGCGCTGAAGCTCAACACCTGATCGAGCAGATGATTCTTCGTCTCGCCCTTGTAGGTCACTCGCTTATCGAATGCGCGCTGCGTGATCTTCACCTGTCCAAGGTGCACGTAGCTGCTGACGTTCAGGCACTTCGCATGCTTGTTGAGCGCCGTGAGCTTGTGGCTGATCGGATAGGCATCCCAGCCGTGCATGGCCGCCTGCTGAAGTAGCACGGTGCCAGACTGCTGATCCTCGATGCGGGCGCCCTTGGAGCCCTGGAGCGCCTGCGTTTCCTTGGCATAAAACTCGAGGTTTTCAAACACGGTCGGCAGCCACGTCTCGAGCATGGCGCCATCGATCTGCTTGTACTCCCAGTCGAGGATGTAGAGCGGGTACTCGCAGACGTTATTGAGATCCACGGCCACATACACCGCCGCGCAGCCATCGTTGGCGAGCCCCGTTTTGTTCGCCGTGTCGATTATGACCATGACGAACGTCGGATGCCAGGGCGTTGCCGCCGGCTTCCCGGCGACGAGCATCGAGTTGAGGCTGAAGTAGTTCCCGCCCGGGAGCTTACGGATGCGGCCTTCCCAGATGTGAAGCACCCGAAGGTAGGCCTCCATCTTGCCGGCCTCGTCGACGCATTTATCGATCCGATCGATATCCGCCTGGCGCTCCGTCTCGAGGCCGCAGTTCACGAACCAGGGATTGCGGTCCCAGTTCACGAGCTTCACGTATGAGCCCGGATAGTTGCGCTCGATGCTTTCCTTGCCCGTCACGAAAAGCGCGTAGGTGTGGTTCTTGACGCCCTTGTCGCTTTTCTCCTCGTACGGGTTGAAGCTCACCCAGATCTGAGGGTCGGCGTCCTCGGCCTTGATCTTTCGGATAGTCTTCGTGAGGTTGTCCCACGAGTCCTCCGAGACTGCGTGCGCCTCCTCCACCCACACAATGTCAATCGCATGGAGCGACTTGATCTCCGCGGAGTGCGA
>Ga0134125_10002828_pt1 | contig 20380 bp, 15 predicted proteins | sample KB31751_FD_96464 | JGI IMG/M metagenome (GOLD analysis project Ga0134125, IMG submission 96464) | Terrestrial soil microbial communities with excess Nitrogen fertilizer from Kellogg Biological Station, Michigan, USA - KB3-175-1 | ecosystem: Environmental > Terrestrial > Soil > Unclassified ... | reverse complement strand
AGTAGTCCGGTTGATTTTTCCTGGCAAAAAAGACGCTCCCCTGCTTTAGCCAATAGCAACCATTCAACTTTAGCGGGAAAAACTTTCATGGAATTATTTACATACTCGAATATTCTGTCAGAGGTCTGAAAAAAAACATGATTTTTTATGGCAATGATCTTCCATACATCGGCAAACCGTTTATATTCTTCAGGGATAATTGTTTTTAAAGAAGTATAATGAAGCACTCCGTGAATATCCGGTGAAAAATATCCGATCTCACCTTGTCCTCCTACATAAATTCTGTTGCCCGGGCCAATTGCCAACGAACGAACAATAGTTTTGTTGGGCAGGGAATATACTTTCCAATAGTTGCCATCAAATGAAATCAAGCCTTCATTATTGGCAAAATACATTTTACCGGTGGAATCCTGGCTGATGTTCCATGTCTGGCTTCCCCCGTTATAATCATCTTTATCATAATTAATGATTTGAGGAAGCCCCCAGGTGTTTTGGGAAAATGAACTTTTAAATACTCCGGCTAATAAAATAATGATTAAGCAGAAAATTTTCATGGAATAAAGATATTCCTTTTTATGATGTAATAATGATGTAGATGATTTTGCTCATGAGCAAGTATAAGAACATAAAATGATGTAGTAGTGATGTAGTTATTTTTCTTGGTTCAAATGTTTGTTCTCCTATATTTGCGACTCAAAATTTAAAAGCTTTCATTTTCTTAACACAAAAAAACCTGCGTATGAAACAAGTCTTTCAACGATTTTGTATTTTTTCTCTCTGTCTGTTTTTCACTTCAGCTTCGATGGCCCAAAACAAAACGGTTCATGGAAAGGTTATGGATGAGAAGGGAGAACCTGTTGTAAAAGCAACGGTTATCGGAAAAGGAACTACTTCCGGAACATCGACAAATGTAGATGGAACCTTCAGCCTTTCGGTTCCGGAATCGGTAACAACCCTGGTAATTTCAGCTATCGGTTATGTTCAGCAGGAAGTACCGGCAAATTCAGCCTCCAACGTAACGCTGAAAAGCAGCTCTGCTACCAATCTCGATGAAGTAGTGGTTGTAGGTTATGGCTCCCAGAAAAAGAGTGTAGTAACAGGCGCTATTTCAAGCGTAAAAGCAAAAGATCTGGCAAACGTTCCTAACGGTAGAATAGAGCAAGCGCTCCAGGGCCGTGTTTCAGGTGTGACGATCCTGCAGAATTCGGGTCAGCCTGGTTCTGCATCAACTATCCGCGTACGTGGTATCACCACTTTTGGCGGTGGAAACAATCCTTTGTGGGTTGTGGATGGTGTAGTAGTTGATGCCGGTGGAATTGGCTATCTGAATCAATCGGATATTGAATCAATAGAAGTTTTGAAAGATGCTGCTTCCGCAGCTATCTACGGAACAAGAGCGGCAACCGGTGTCATCCTGGTTACTACCAAAAAAGGTAAAGCAGGAAAATTGACAGTAAATTACAATGGTACCTATGGTACATCAGCTCCGGCAAAATTGCTCGACCTGTTAAATGCCACTCAATATGCCACTTTGATGAATGAAAGAGCCGTTGCGGGTGGAGATCCGATTATGTTTCCGGATGTAAGCACACTGGGAAAAGGTACTGACTGGCAAAAAGTAATTTTTAATAATGATGCAAGAAGATATTCTCATGAGATCAGCCTGAGCGGCGGCGGAGAAAAATCTACTTTTTATCTTTCAGCAGGAATCGAAAACCAGCAGGGAATTGTAGCTACAGACATTTCTAATTATAATAAAAAGAGTTTCCGTTTAAACTCTACTCATAATATCTCTAAAATATTCACTTTTGGACAAACACTGGGATATGCTCATCAGCAAAGCACCGGTTTGGGAAATACCAATAGTGAATTTGGAGGTCCCCTTAGCTCTGCGATCAACCTTGATCCTGTCACTCCTTTAGTGATCACAGATCCTGCCGTTGCAGACGCAGCTCCTTACAGCGTTAATCCTGTCGTAAAAGATGCATTGGGAAGGCCCTATGGAATTTCTTCTATAGTTGGACAGGAGATGACCAATCCGCTGGCTTATATTAAAACTCGTATGGGAGGCTTTAACTGGTCAGATGACATTATTGGTAATGCATATCTTGAAGCCGCAATAACAAAAGATATTAAAGTTCGTTCTGCTGTTGGCTCCAAACTATCTTACTGGGGAAATGAAGGATATACGCCGGTATTTTACCTGAATGCCACCAACCAGACATTGAACAACAGTTATGGCCGCGGAACCAACAAAGGCTTTGGCTGGAATGTTGAAAATACGATCACATATCACAAATTGTTCGGAGACCACAATCTTACTGTTTTGGCAGGTCAGGGTAGCTATGTCGAAAATATTGGCAACAGCACTTACATTACCATTCATAATTTACCCGTCACAAGTTATAAAGACGCATCTTTCAATTTTGACATCCCTACTTCTGACAGGGAAGTTGGCGGATCTGACTTTACACAACATAAGATCACTTCTTTATTCTCAAGGGTAAACTATTCATACATGGATAAATACCTCTTCACAGGAATTATCCGCCAGGATGGTAGTACCCGTTTTGGTCCGGATAAAAAATATGGATATTTCCCTTCATTCTCGGTTGGCTGGAATATTAATAAAGAGAACTTCTGGGGATATAATCAAATCGTAAATTCCCTGAAACTTCGCGGCGGTTATGGTGTGGTTGGAAATGACAATCTTGCTGATTTCCGTTATATCTCTACTATCAGTGGTGGTTATAACTATCCTGTTGGAACTTCAGGAGCTGTAACTACAGGATATGCCCAAACTACTTTAGACAATCCATTTCTTCACTGGGAAACAACTGCTCAAACCAACATTGGTTTTGATGCAGTGATCTTAAATGCCCTGAACCTTACTATCGATTACTACATTAAGAAAACCACCGGAATTCTCCGTCCTGTAACAATTCCTGGTTATGTGGGAGTTTCAAATCAGCCCTGGGCTAATATTGCAGATATGAAAAATAATGGTATCGAGGTAGAATTAGGATACCACAAACGTTTAGGAGAATTTAATCTCGGTGTAAATGGAAACTTCAGCTATCTTAAAAATGAAGTAACTTATGTAGCTGCTGATGCAGATTATATTGCAGGGGATGCAGCGTTTCAATCTATGGGTGCTACTACCCGGATCCAGGTTGGTCAGCCCTATAACGTTTTTTATGGCTATAAAACTCAAGGAATTTTTCAAAATGAAGCAGCGATCACTGCTTACAGCAAAGACGGCAAACCAATTCAGCCTAACGCACGTCCGGGTGACTTCCGCTGGCAGGATACCAATGGAGATGGCGCCATCACAGAAGCTGATAAGACTTTCCTGGGAAGCAACATTCCAAAATATACTTTTGGTCTTACTGTCAACCTTACTTATAAAAACTTTGATTTCATGGCATTCGCCCAGGGAGCTGCAGGCAATAAGATCTTCCAGGGATTGCGCAGATTGGATATCAGCAATTCTAACTTCCAGACTAAAGCAATGGGACGTTGGACAGGAGAAGGAACTTCAAATGACTATCCAAGATTGGTGAGCAATGATCCCAATGGCAATTTCTCCAACATGTCTGATTTTTATCTTGAAAAAGGTGATTACCTGAGAATGAAATTAGTTCAGCTTGGCTACACTTTACCTGAGAAATTATTTAGAAACACCGGTTTGACAAGATTCCGTGTGTATGTAACTTCTGAAAATCTGTTTACCATTACCGGTTACGATGGTTACGATCCTGAAGTAGGCGGAGGTGTTTTCGGAATAGATAAAGGTCAATATCCCCAGGCACGTTCATTTATAGGTGGCGTTCAAATTCAATTTTAAAATTATTAAAACTATCAGATTATGAAAAATATGCAAATAAAAATTGCTTTACTGGCTTTCAGTTCTGTAGTCGTTTTAGGATCGTGTAAAAAAGATTTTATCACGTTACAGCCGAGAGGACAGTTCCTTTCACAAAATTATTATTCTACTCCTGAACAGGCATATAGCGCTTTGGTAGGTGTTTATGACGTGTTACGCAAAAATGCCGGCGGTTTTGAAAATATGATCACTATGATGAATGCCGGTTCTGATGACAACTTTGCCGGCGGCGGTGGAGCTTCAGACGGAGCAGGTATCCAGGGATTTTCAAATTATACTTTGAATTCCAACATCATGCCTGCAAGCTTCTGGAATGATCATTACCAGGGAATTTTCAGGGCAAATGTACTATTATCAAAACTACCGGATATTAAAATGGATGATGCCTTGAAAGCACGCTTTACTGCCGAGGCAAAGGCTTTGCGTGCTACCTGCTATTTTAACCTGGTGAGAATGTTCAAAAACGTTCCATTGATTTTGGAACCATTGAACACTTCCAATATGTATGATGTGGTGCAGGCAAAACCTGAAGAAGTTTATGCTCAGATAGAAAAAGATCTTACAGAAGCTATCCCTGACCTTCCCGGAATTTTAGCAAATACTGCTACTGAAGAAGGACGCTTTACAAAAGGAGCGGGACAGGCAATGCTTGGAAAAGTTTACCTCTATGAAAATAAAAATGCACTTGCTGCTGCACAGCTTGCCGAGGTAAATGGAACACCGGGTCAAAGTAATCAATATGGTAATCACCTCTTGAGCAATTTCGCTGACTTGTGGGTGTTTACGAACAAACCAAATACCGAAGGAATTCTTGTTGCCCGTCATACAGATCAGTCAAATGCAGACTGGGGTTTCTGGGGAAGCGGGGCAGATGAAGGAAATTCTGTAAATCAAATGGTTGGCCCTCGCAGTTATTCCAAAACGGCAGGTTCTGACGCACCTGATATTCCATCGGGATGGAGTTTCAATGTGTTTACCCAGGATTTTATTGATCTCATCAAAAATGATCCGCGTTACAGTGCAACAGTTCTGGATATGAACAGTTTGAAAACTGCCGGTAAAGCAGATTACATCGCCGGTTATCAAAATACAGGTTATTTTCTGAATAAATTTATACCAAGATCTTCTGATATCAGAAAAGGTGGCGGAACTGTAGAATTAAATTATCAGCAGGATGATTACATCATCCGCCTTGCAGATACTTACCTGATGGAAGCAGAAGCTTTAGGCGCCACAGGATCAAGAGCCCAGGCATTACTTGACGCAGTTCGCGCAAGAGTTGGATTACCTTCTGTACCGGTATCAATGTCAGCCATCAAAACTGAAAGAAGGCTTGAACTTGCAGGCGAAGGCCATCGCTTTTTTGACCTGGTTCGCTGGGGAGATGCTGCTGCAAAATTGGGAAGCCGGGGATTCGTTGCCGGGAAAAACGAAATCTTTCCAATCCCATTCAGAGAATTACAAGGAACCAAATTAGTTCAAAATCCTAACTACTAAAATTAATTTGTTATGAAGAAATTAAGTTTAATATACGTCCTTGCGGCTTTATTAATTTGCTCAACAGGATGTTCTAAAAAAGATGGAATAGACCAGGATCTGTCATTCTTAAACTCAGCTGCTACTAAAAATCCCGATAAGATCTTTGATATCAGCAATGATAATTCGGGTAATGTAACCATCACGCCAACTGCCGAAGGAGCTTCGTCTTTCAACATCAATTTTGGTGATGGCACAGGCGCCAATGCAACCACTGATGTAAAGCCGGGACATTTTGCAACTCATTCATATCCTGAAGGAAAATATACCGTTACCATTACAGCAAAAAGCCTGTCAGGAAAAGAAACAACTACAACCTATCCTTTGGAAGTTACTTACAGGGCTCCGGAAAATATTGTAGTTACCACTTCGTCTGCTGTACATGATTTAAAGGTGAGCGCTACTGCACAGTATGCCGCTGGTTTTCTTGTATATTTTGGTGATGTAGCTAATGAAACAGGAACGAAGCTGGCAGCAGGTGTAGAAATAACACATACCTATGCTACTTCCGGCGATTATAATATAAAAGTGGTGGCATTAAGCGGCGGCGCTGCCACTTCTCAAAAAGTTACTCCCGTAACAATCTTTGATAAGTTTGGGTTACCGATAACTTTCGAAGAAAAATATATAAACTATTTCTTTGGAACTTTTGGTGATAATCAAAAATTTGAAACAGTTGATAATCCAAAATCAGCAGGAATTAATACGACTGATAAAGTTGGAAAATTTACCAGGGGTTTACAAGGCTGGAGTGGAACTTATAGCCCCTTGGATAATCCTATCGACATGTCTGTAGGAAAGAAGATAAAAGTGTGGGTTTATAATCCTGATACAGCTTTGATAGGAAAAAAACTGAACGTGGAATTAGAGAACGGAAGCAGTATCAGCAACGGTATTGCTGTTTTAAAAGCTCCGATTACCAAATCAGGCGAATGGGAAGAATTGGTATTTGATTATGGAACCATTGCTGCGATTCCGGCTAATGAAACTTTCAAACAGCTTGTTTTAAGATTTAATGATGCTTATGAAGGCACCGGCACAGGTGGACAAGGTGCTGTTATCTATCTTGATAATTTCAGGCTCACCAATTAATCCAGTAATAAAAAAATAAAATACTCGTATATGACACGCTTTTTAAAATATTTTTTCTACTTCATCCTTTTTACAGGGGTGATGAGCAGTTGTAAAAAACAGGAAATTCACATGGGTGATCTTACAGCTCCTTCCAATATTGTGATCAACGCAACTATTATTGGCCAGGATGCCAATCATCCTGATGGTGACGGATCAGGTGACGTTGATATCAAACTTTCAGGCAACAATGTTTTGGCTTATTATATTGATTATAATGCAGCAGACGGTGTTTCACCTGAATTACTTACAACAGGTGAAACCACAAAAAAATACACTTCAATAGGAGTTAATAAATACAGGATCACTGTTGTTGCTTACGGAAAAGGTGCCTCTGCCACTACAGTTACAAAAGACATCCAGCTAAGAAGTGACTTCACTCCTGATGCCGAAATTGTAAATGATCTTGTTGGGACCGGTTCAAAAACCTGGAGCGTAAATAAAGATGTTCCTGCTCATTTTGGAGTTGGTCCGTGGAGCCCTGCTTCTGTAACTCCTGAATGGTGGTCCGCTGCTCCAAATGAAAAAGTTAGTTGCTGCAATTGTTTTTATACAGCTACTTTCACTTTTTCCAAAGATGCTGCTTCCGGAACTTACTCACTTAAAGTAGCAAGCCCGACAGGCGCATTCACGAAAACAGGCTCACTTGCAGGTGGTCTTCCGGGAATTCCCGCTTCCGGTGCTGAAGGCTGTTATGATTATGCAGGCGGAACTTCAACATTTAGTTTTGTTCCTTCAGGTTCTGGTATTGCCGCATCCGCTCCATCAACTAAAACAGCAATCCTGCTGGCCGGAAATAATACTTATATTGGCTATGGTGCCGTACAGAAGGAATATGAAATTCTTTCAATTACTCCAACCAGTATGAAATTAAGGGTTCGCGGAACTGAAACAGGTAATGCATGGTATCTGGTTCTTAAAGCAAATTAATTGTACTTTTAGAAACTCCTTTAGGATAGATCAAATCTTGATGAGCAGGAGTAAAAGCTCCTGCTCATTTCATTTTAGAAGTTGTGAAAAAACAAAATAAGATAATGAGAACAATACTGGGAACCGGTAAGGATCTGTTGATTCTTTGTGGGTTGATATTTCTGATAAGTTGTAAAGACAAAAAAGGTCCTGATAATCCGGCGCCTCCTGTGAATCCTCCCGCTAAAAATGACATGGATTTTTGGCTTACCAGGGCTGATGAAAGCGTAAAATTGCAAAAGCAATCTGCTATTCTTTCTTTTGGCACTTCCATTAATCAATATCCTGTTATCCAGGTAGATGAAACCTCCGCATTTCAAACCATTGATGGGTTTGGCTACACTCTTACCGGGGGCAGCGCAGAAGTGATCAATTCACTGAACGCATCTGCCAAACAGCAATTACTAAAAGAACTGTTTGGCTCTGATGAAGGATCGATCGGAATAAGTTATCTGCGTTTAAGCATTGGCGCTTCTGATTTGAATGATGCTCCTTTTTCTTATGATGATATGCCTTCCGGACAGACTGATGTAAATCTTGATCATTTTAGCCTGCAGCCGGATATGGCAAACCTGGTTCCGTTATTAAAAGAAATATTAGCCATCAATCCAGATATAAAATTATTGGCAACTCCATGGTCGGCACCGGTCTGGATGAAAGACAATAACAGTTTTACCGGTGGAAATCTACTGCCACAATACTATGCAGTTTATGCCCGGTATTTTGTAAAATACATCCAGGCAATGAAGGCCCAGGGAATTACCATTGATGCCATCACTCCACAAAATGAGCCGCTCAATCCAAATAATACACCAAGCCTGGTAATGACTGCCGCCCAGGAAGCTGATTTTATTAAAAACAATTTAGGCCCTGCATTTCAGGCTGCAGCTTTGAATACCAGGATCATTATTTATGATCATAATTGTGATCGGCCTGATTATCCGGTTTCTATTTTAAACGATGCCGCTGCCAGGGTATTTATTGATGGGTCCGCTTTTCATTTATATGCAGGCGATATCAGTGCCATGTCAACTGTAAAAGCTGCTTATCCTGATAAAGCGTTGTATTTTACCGAACAGTATACTCCCTCAACCGGAAGTTTTGAAGGAGATTTAAAATGGCATTTAAAAAATGTGATCATTGGCTCCATGCGCAACTGGAGCCGTGTTGCACTGGAGTGGAACCTCGCCAACAACGGTTCGTTTGGCCCCCATACCGAGGGAGGTTGTACCACATGCAAAGGCGCTATCACCGTACAGTCTGAAAGTTCTTACAATCGCAATGTCGGCTATTATATTATTGCTCATGTTTCTAAATTTGTTCCCGCAGGATCAGTAAGAATTTCAAGTACCACTGCCGGAAATATCAATAACGTTGCTTTTAAAACTCCTGATGGAAAGAAAGTTCTGGTAGTAGAAAATGATGGAGGTTCCACTGCTACTTTTAATATCCGCTACAACGATAAATGGGTGGTTACATCGCTTCCCGCAGGCGGAGTAGGAACTTATATCTGGTAAAATATTTTTTAAAAAATAAAAATAATAAGATGTTTAAAATGAAAGTCTTTCTTTTTGCATGCTCCTTTTTTTTATGCAGCGCATGTGGTAAAAGCAATAGCGGCGATCCCGCTCCTGCAAGCATGCCTTCTATAAGAATAAACAATATTCAGCAGGTTAGAGACATCGCCTCTCCCACTACCTTTCATTTTATTGTAAGTGTTGACAACCCTTCTTCAAAAGAAATAAAAGTTGATTATACAACCGTTGACGGCAACACCAGCGGTGATGATTATACCAAAGAATCAGGGACGTTACAAATTCCTGCAAAAGCTACCTCCGCAACAATAGATGTTGTTGTAAAAGGAGATAGCCTCCGGGAGGAAAACAAAATATTTTACGTGCAGTTAACCAATCCGGTAAATGCAAAGATCAGCAGCGGAAAAGGAACCGGCACGATCGTTTGCAGCGGCACTTATATTCCGGTGGATAACTCAGGCTATACAGCTCCCTCGTCCTATCCTGGATATTCTCTTACCTGGTCAGATGAATTTAATGGAACTGTCCTGGATAAAAATTCCTGGAATTATGAAACCGGCGCCGGCGGATGGGGAAACAATGAGCTTGAAAATTATACCAACAGTACCAATAATTCTTTTATCACATCCGGTGGCTATCTCGTAATTGAAGCACGGCAGGAAGCTCCGGATTCTTATACTTCTGCAAGATTGCAAACCATGGGAAAAAGAGAATTTACACATGGCAGGATGGACATCAGGGCACGACTTCCAAAAGGCAAAGGTATCTGGCCTGCCATCTGGATGCTGGGAAGTAATATCGCCACTACTCCATGGCCGGCCTGTGGTGAAATTGACATTATGGAATTACTCGGTCATGAACCCAACAAAGTTTATGGAACGATGCATTGGGGAAATGTTGGACAAGGCAGCACCCACATTGGCGGAAATTATACTTTACCAGGTGAAGATTTTTCACAGAAATTCCATGTGTTCAGCCTTGTATGGGATTCTACAAAAATTGAATGGTATGTTGATAATCAAAAATACTTTACCGGAAATAAAACAGATGTAAACGGAAATTATCCTTTTGACAAACCGTTCTTTTTCATTCTGAATGTAGCCGTTGGAGGCAACTGGCCCGGAAATCCCGACGGCACTACTACTTTTCCACAACGGATGATCGTGGATTATGTGAGAGTGTATCAATAAGATTGAAACCGTACAGTAAAGGAAGAAATAATGCGGATTTATATTCCATTTCTCAAGCATTACTTGTACGATATTTGAAAGAATTAATTCCATAGCATAAATCGAAAGCACCAAAAAAAGAAATACTTATTTTAGCAAATAATTTTTACTCCAAAATTATCTTTTATATGAAAAAAGCCAAATTAACTGCAGTTGTTGCCTTCATATTTCTGGCAAATATTTCCTTTGCTCAAAAAATAGATTCTGCTATAATCAATAACATCATTAATGAGGAAACGAATCATTCACAATTGGAACCCCTTGCCCATGAATTGCTTGATGGGATTGGTCCAAGATTGATAGGTAGTCCAAAAATGCTACAAGCCAACAATTGGGCTGTGGACAAATATAAAAGCTGGGGAATAGATGCCAAAAATGAAAAATGGGGCGAATGGCGGGGATGGGAAAGAGGAATTACTCATATAGATATGGTGGCTCCCTGGATCAAAACACTCGAAGGTACACAGCTCGCCTGGAGCCCGTCTACAAAAGGGAAAACAATTACCGGCGAAGTGATCATTCTTCCTGATCCCGCTGATTCTGTTGCTTTTCAAAAATGGCTTCCATCTGTAAAAGGGAAATTTGTAATGATCTCAATGAATCAGCCGACAGGAAGGCCCGACGATAACTGGGAAGAATTTGGCACCAAAGAATCTGTTCAAAAAATGAAAGATGACAGGGAACAGCAAACTTCTGATTGGCGCAAAAGAATTTCAAATACAGGGTTTACTACCCGCACACTGCCAATTGCATTGGAAAATGCCGGAGCCATCGGAATTGTTGAAAATCTGTGGTCAAAAGGTTTTGGTGTAGATAAAATTTTTGGTGCTTATACAAAGAAAATTCCAACAATTGATATTGCGCTTGAAGATTATGGATTGCTCTATCGCCTTGCAGAATCTGGTCCGGCGCCAAAAATAAGTGTGCGTGCCGATTCAAAGGAAACCGGAGTGGTTCCTACATTTAATACCATCGCAGAAATAAAGGGAAGTGAGAAACCGGGTGAATATGTAATTCTTTCTGCTCATTTTGATTCATGGGACGGAGGCACCGGCGCTACGGACAACGGAACAGGAACATTGGTAATGATGGAAGCAATGCGTTTGCTGAAAAAAATCTATCCGCATCCAAAGAGAACCATTTTGGCAGGCCATTGGAGCAGTGAGGAGCTGGGACTGAACGGTTCAAGGGCCTTTGTAGAAGATCATCCGGAGATCGTAAAAAATATCCAGGCAGTTTTTAACCAGGACAATGGAACCGGAAGGATCGTAAATATTTCCGGCCAGGGTTTTTTAAATGCTTACGATTATCTCGGCCGCTGGCTGTCTCCCATTCCTGATAGCATTGGTGGACAGATTGAAACAAGCTTTCCGGGAGCACCAGGACGCGGCGGATCAGATTTCGCTTCTTTTGTAGCGGCAGGTGCACCCGCATTTTCACTGAGTTCCAACAGCTGGTCTTATGGAGTTTATACGTGGCATACGAACCGCGACACTTATGACAAAATTGTATTTGACGAGGTGAGAAAAAATGTGATGATCGCCGCAATCTTAGCATATATGGCAAGCGAAGATCCAACGACGAGTTCCAAAGAGAAAGCGGTGCTTCCTTTAAATAAAAGAACCGGCGAACCGGCTAAATGGCCGGAGCCAAAATCTCCTACGCGACGTGGTGGCTTGGAATAAATGAGAAAAAAGAAATGATTTAAAAATTCTCAAACCATTCAAGTGAGAAATTGGTAACGTTTTCTTGATTTCAATTAAATTCATTGAATCATTCAAAAACAAAAAAATCTCTATTCACGACTGGAAAGTTAATGTATTCATCCTTCGCTGCTAAGGCATAGAAAAGATATAGCAAAAGGATAGGAACAGTATCACCAGTGTATGAATAGTTCATCTCAACGACGTTTCTGCATTGCATTGCAAATTGACCTTTTTTCAGGCACCTCTGATGCGTAGAGGTTGCGCATGTAATCTTTTTCTCTTTCTCAATAACTTCTCAAATGGATTTGTCGGGTTCGTATTGGTTTTTTCTACACGGTTTCTACGGATAAATTCCGATACCTCTTTGATCCGTCGATCGAAGAGGTATCGAAGGGGTATCGAAGATGTATCGAAGGAATTGTGTTAATAATACAGTAAATCAGGAAGCTTGTCTTTGCTTTGTCTCTCAGTAGCAAAACCTAACATTTCCTTTTACCAAATTCTCACTCTTGCGCTGTCAGCAATGAACATTTTATCTCCCGGCTTTACATCAAAGGTTGAATAGAATTCGTCAATATCACTAAAAGGACCATTCACTCTATATTTAGCCGGAGCGTGCACATCGGTCATTAATTGACTTCTCAACAACTCCGGACGAATTTCATACAACCAGGTTAAGGCGTATCCCATAAAAAAACGCTGCATTGGAGTAAGCCCGCCAATCACTTCATTCTTTTTATAAGCATCCGAATTCTTAAAAGCATCAATTCCTATTTCCAGTCCGCCGAGGTCTGCAATATTTTCTCCCTGTGTTGCTCTTCCATTGATATGAACGCCCGGTAGCGGTTCGTATTCATTGAATTGCCGGATAATTACTGCGGCTCTTTTTGCAAATTCTGCAGAATCATTTTTGGTCCACCAGTTGTGCAAATTTCCATCGGCATCATAAAGCCTTCCCTGGTCATCAAAGCCATGAGTAATTTCATGTCCGATATAGCTGGCGCCTACATAGCCATACATGGTTGCATCATCAAGGTCTTTATCTTCATAACCGGGAACAATGAACGCAGCAGCAGGAAAAACAATTTCGTTATTGGCAGGATTATAATACGCATTATAGGTTTGCGGATACATTCCCCACTCGTCTCTGTCAACAGGTTTTCCTAATTTATTCATTTCAAAATGATGCCACCATTTACCTGCATTGATCAGGTTTTGAACATAACTTTCTGGAGTGATCTCCATCGCAGAAAAATCTTTCCATTTATCTGGATAACCAATTTTTTTATGGATCCCTTCCAGCTTTACAATTGCTTTTTGCTTGGTACTGTCGCTCATCCAGCTTAATTTTTCAATCCTGTTTTTGTAAGCGGAACGGATTTCATCAAGCATTGTTTCATACCGTTTCTTCGCAATGGAATCAAAATATTTTTTTACATAAAGTTGGCCCACCAGCTCTCCCATCGCATTTTCTTCTGATTGAATTACTCTTTTCCACCTTGCTTTTCTTTCCTTGGCGCCACTGAAAAAACGTCCATAATTGAAGGCTTCCAGGCCATATTTTTCCGGCAAGGCATTTGAAAATCTGTTCACCAAGCGATAAGTCAGGTAATCTTTCAAATCGTTAATTGAGGCAGATTTCAAAGTAGCGTCAAGTGATTTAAAGAATTCAGGCTGACCTACGATCACAGAATCTACATTCGTTACTCCAATATCTTTTAAAAATTTTTGCCAGTCAATGGAAGAAGATAATTTATTCAGATCTGAAATGGCCATTTTATGGTAATTAGCATAAGGATCGCGCAAATCGGCAAGCTTCCTTGAATTCTTTGCAAGCTTTGTTTCAAAAGCCATCATGTTTTCTGCAGCCTTATTTGCTGTTGCAGAATCCTGTCCCTGGAATTCTAAAATGGTAGCAACATGAGTTACATAGCCTTTACGAATCTTTGCAGTGGAAGAATCTGTATTAAAATAATAATCACGCTCCGGCAGGCCTAATCCTCCCTGGTTTAATTTGAATGCCATCACACTGCTCTGTTTATCATCCTGCTCTACGCCGCTGCTGAACAAAGCGCCAACACCAATTTTGTCCAAATCGGCTATGGTGTTTATAAACGAAGGAATACTGGTAATTGAATTGATCTCATTCAAATAAGGCTGAAGAAATTTTGTTCCCTGTTTTTCAATCGAAGCACTGTCCATCGCTGCTTTCCAGAAATCTCCGATCTTTTGTGCCGCTGAACCTTGTGTTCCGCCTTCTTTTGCTGCATCTAAATTGATCTCATGAATGCGTTCTTCATTTTCGTTGTTCACAATATATCCAATTCCCCACGCGCTTTCTTCTGCCGGAATCGGGTTGTCTTTGATCCATTTTCCATTGGCATAAGAAAAGAAATCATCGCCCGGATTAACAGTAGAATCTATGTTTGCAGCGAAAACATCTTTTTGTGTCTCAGTAGTTTTTGTTTTGCATGAAAAAATAGCCAGGCAAATAAAGCAGTAAAGGATCAGTTGTTTCATTTTTTAAAAATTGAGATGGTAAATGTAATGAAGCATTCTATTCAAAAAAGAACACGTATAAAAAAAATTATTTCTTTTTTATACAAAACGGGCACTTAAAATTTAAGAATCAGCTGCGGGATCAGGCAATTTTTCTTTTTGCTTTGCTTCCCTTTGTGATAAAAACAATCCAATCATCACCAGCAAAACTCCAATGACAGTATAAGAACTGATCACATCATTTAAAATAACGGCTGCAACTGCAAAGCCAAACACAGGACATAGAAACAGCCACAGTCCCGCTTTTATCGCATTTTTCTTCAAAAGCCAAAGCCATAACTGAATGGCAAAAATGGAAACAAAAATTGCCAGCCAGAGTGTACCTCCCCAAAATTTAAAATCAAAGTAATTTTTGTTGGCCTGATATTCATAAAGTGTGAAAGGCAATAACAAAATGCCACCGATCATAGTTTGCCAGCCATTGATGGTTAAGATCGTCAGATCATTCCATTCTTTTTCAGAAAAGTATATCGCGCCAACGGAATAAGACATCATGCTGAACAACAATAAAAGCAAACCGGCCATAGTTATCGACGCATCTTTTAGCAAAGGCCATGAAGCAATAACAACTCCGGCGGTTCCCAGCAGTAAAGCCACAAACACTTCTGTTTTTAATTTTTTCTTTAAAAAGAAAATTGATAAAAAGCTGATGAATAATGGGTTTGTGGCAATTGCCAATGCGCCAACCCCGGCAGTTACATGTTGCATAGCAATGACGTAACAACCCAGATAAATGGTAATATTAAGCAAACCATAAATGATGATCTGTGTCCATTCTTTTCCTTTAGGAAATCTTTGCTGAAAAAAAAGATGAGCAAAAATCAGCATAATGATTCCTGCAACAGCAAATCTCACCTGTGCAATAACCAAAGGTTGAGAAGATTCCAGGGCGATTTTAGTAGCCGTGGACGCGGATGCCCACAAGAATGCAAACAAGACTCCGGCGCCAATCCATTTAGAAGTTGATGATCTGATGGTTGAATATTGAAAGTTGAATATTGAAGGTTGACGAACTTTGGACTATAAACTTTGCATTTCGGGCTTTTTTGAAAAATAAATAATTCCAATTACTCCAAGAATAACCAAAGCTGAAGAAATCAATTCGGCCTGTGTCGGATGAATTCCGAAAATAGAATAGGTTGTATTTACCCGGATGGTCTCTGCCAAAAATCTTTCGATACCATTCATGATCAGGTAAATGCAAAACATCACTCCCGGAACCTTTATTTTTTTCCTGATTGCCCATAAAATAAAAAATAAAATAAAGCACGCTACTATTTCATAAAAGGGTGTAGGAAAAACCGGCTGAGGCAAAGCTCGGCAATATTTTCCCTCACAATCTGGCAATAAAATTCCATCTTCATTTACATTATGCGGATAGGTATAAGCAAACATCCAGGCAGGTAAAAAACTGGGCCCGCGAAAGCTTTTATGAGGTACTTTATCCAAAGAAGTTTCATGCCTGTCTGTTACCATTGTTGCCATCCCGGAAGGATCTGTTACAATTCCTTTTAAAAAATAAGTAGAATCTTCCTTTAATTTTTGTTGAAATTGCTCAGGCGAGGCAGGAACTACATGGCCGGGAACATCTGAAATATAAGCACTGTTGAAAATTCCCCAATCCCCATCGCCGGCAGTTTGACACCCCATTCTTCCAATAGCATATGCAATCATCAAAGCCGGTGCTGCTGCATCGACAAGATAAAGCAGGCCAATTCCTTTTTTTCTTGCATAAATTAAGATGGCGATGGTAGCACAAATTAACCCGCCATAAAAAGTAAGTCCGCTTGGAGCAATCAAATTTGCGATGGGATCTGCAATAAACCGGTCCCAGTTTTCAAGATTATCAAAAATTTTAGCACCTATTATCCCAAAAACAAGTGCAAAAATTACAATATCCCCTACTCTGTCGTGGGGCCAGATCCTGATCGTTCTTTTTTCGGGCTGGGGAAGTTTTTGTTTGTCTTTTTCACGGTATTTCAGGTAAACCAAACCACCGGCAAGAAGAATTCCGCCAACCCAGCTTCCCTGTGAAGAAAAAACATATTCCTGCAAGTCAAGCCCGCTTTGTTTGCTTGCCAGGAAAGCGCCGATGAGTTTATAGCCAAAAATAAATCCCACCAGTCCGTTAAGGAATAATTCAAGGAAAGAAGCAGGTTTTCCGGTAGTGATCGTTTCTTCACGAGGTAATAAAAGGCCTTGTTTTTCTTTTCTTTTTAATTCTTTTGTAAAAAAATAAGCAGAAGCGATAAAAGCTAACGCTACAAAAATGCCGAAAGTGTAAAATATCTTGAAAGCATTTATTTTCCAGCCAAACCAGTCATTAAATACAAAGTATAAATTGGGATACATGTTAACCTTTTAGTTTTGGAAAAAAAATTTCCTTTCATTTTGCCACAAGGTATTTTTAAAAAAATAAAAACCTTCAAATGGATTGAAGGTTTTTATTCACATTTTTTTTAGCAATAAGCCTCAAAAGCGGCATTCAGATTATTGGCGATCATTTGTGCAGATGCACCTTCTATATTATGTCTTTCCAAAAAATGAACTAATTGTCCATCTTTAAAAAGCGCAATAGATGGTGATGACGGAGGATAAGGAAGTAAATGTTCACGAACTCTATTTACGGCTTCATAATCAAAACCTGCAAAGCTGGTCGCAAGGTGATCAGGTTTTTTTGCAGACGTTTCTACTGCTAATAAAGCACCTGGACGGGCAGTTCCTGCTGAACATCCGCAAACGGAATTGATTACGATCAAAGTAGTTCCTGGCTGGTTGATCGCATTCTCCACTTGTTCGGCGGTTTCTAAATCGGTAAAGCCATTTTCAGTCAATTCTCCCTTCATGGGAAGTACTATTTCTGCTGGATACATATTGTAAGATTTAAAATTTTAAGAATGCAAATTTACGATAGTTCCTGCGTTTTATAACACATGATTTTTATCAGTATCTTGGAAGATATGTCAGGTTGTTTTCAATAAAAAGCCATTTTGTCGCATTTTCTTAGCAATATTACTTAAAAAATGCAATGGTATTTATTTTGATCTATAAGTGGAAAATAAATCAAAAACCTAAAAAACGAAATTATTATGACAACCGTAAAATTTAACGAACCGGCTTTCAAAACTTTCGATCTTTTTCTCGATAATTTATGGAGGGATTTACCTGTTGCAAACAACAGCTTCAATTTTCCACCCGTAAACATCAGCGAATCAAAAGATAATTATGAATTGGAATTCAATGTTCCGGGAAGAAAAAAAGAAGATTTCAAAATAACTGTTGACAAAAATATTCTTACAGTTTCTTTTGAGAAGAAAGAAGAAAATAAAGATGAAAGCAAAAAATTTGTGAGGAAAGAATTTGTATTACAATCTTTCAAAAGGTCATTTACTTTAGACGAAAAGATAAACGCCGATGACATCAACGCAAAATATGAAAATGGAATTTTGAGCCTCACTCTTCCAAAAGTTGAAGAAGTGAAAGCGCTTCCAAAAGAAATTGCAGTACAATAATTGGTTTGGAAATGTAGAATAGATCAACCTCCTCAAATTTTTGGGGAGGTTTTTTATTTTAAACAGACGGATTACATATATCCCAAAATTTTCAACATGCTCGCTGCACTTTGTTCTTTGGCATAAACCCAATCTACCAGCTTTCCGTTCTTGTCATAATCTATTACAATATATTTTGGAGAAGGAATGAGGCAATGTTTTATTCCGCCATAGCCACTGATCTGATCCTGGTAAGCGCCGGTATGAAAAAAGCCGACGTATAACGGTTCACCGGTTCCGACTTTAGGCAAAAAAACTTCGTTGATATGTTCTTCTGAATCGTAATAATCGTGACTGTCGCAGGTAATTCCTCCAAGCGTGACCCTCTGGTATTCATTGTCCCATTTATTTACAGGAAGCATCAGAAATTTCTCTCCAATTCCCCATGTATCCGGCAATGTAGTAATGAATGAAGAATCGATCATATACCAGGTTTCGCGGTCGTTCTGCATTTTTTCTCCGATCACACTGTAAATATGCGCCATGCTTTCACCGACAGTATAACTTCCAAACTCGGTAAAAATATTCGGCATTGGCACTTTGCTTTTTTTGCAGGCAACCTTGATATTTCTTACAATTTCATTGATCATAAACTGGTAGTCATAATCAAAACCCAGGGAATGTTTGATAGGAAATCCGCCACCTATATTAATAGAATCCAACTCCGGGCAAATTTTTCTTAGCTGGCAATAAAGATTAATTACTTTATTCAATTCACTCCAATAATAAATGTCATCTTTTATTCCTTTATTCAGAAAAATATGAAGCATTTTTAACTGGAACTTATTTTCAAATCCTTCGATCTCATCCACGTAAAATTCGAGAATATCTTTTGCCCGGATTCCTAACCTGGAAGTATAAAACGGAAAAGTTGGTTCTTCTTCAGCCGCTACCCGGATGCCAATATTAAAAGGAACTCTTACCGATTTGCGATATGCTTTTAATTCTTCTTTATTGTCCAGAACAGGAATTACATTTTTAAAACCGGTGTTTAACAACCGCGCAATCCGGCTGGTATAACTTTTTTGTTTAAATCCGTTGCAGATGATAAAAGTATCTTTGGTAATCTTTTTTCTTGCATACAACTTTTGAATGATTTCAATATCATAAGCATAGGAAGTTTCCAGATGAATATCATGCTTTAAAGCCTCCTCAACAATGAACGAAAAATGTGAGCTTTTGGTACAGTAGCAATAATTATATTTTCCTTCATACTTATATTTTTTAAAGGCATTGGCAAACATTTTCTTTGCCTTATTGATCTGCATTCCAATTTTGGGGAGATAAGTAAATTTCAGTGGCGTTCCATATTTATCGATCAAAGCTTTTACATCGACATTATTGTATTGAAGATAACCGTCTTTAAGATCATAATCTTCTTGTGGGAAATTAAACGTTTGGTCTACGAGGTCGCTATAAGTATTATTCATTCAAAACTATTAAGGCTTTAAAAATATTTACAAATGTAATAGAATGATTAATTAATGAAATAAAAAAAACCGTCTTTACCGGACGGTTTTCAAAATCGAAAATGACATTAAAACTTATTTTACTGATAAAATAAGATTCTTGAAACTTTCAGGTTCGTTCATAGCCATATCAGCAAGAATTTTGCGGTTAAGGCCAATATTTTTTTCGTTTAATTTATGAATAAACTGGCTGTAAGTCATTCCTTCTTCTCTTACAGCTGCGTTGATACGTGCAATCCAAAGAGCGCGGTATTCACGTTTTTTCAGTTTGCGGCCAACATAACTATATGTCAAGCCTTTTTCCATTACATTCTTTGCAACGGTATAAACATTCTTTCTTTTTCCGTAATAACCTTTAGCGGATTTTAGAACTCTTTTCCTTCTTGCCCTGGATGCTACTGCATTTGATGAACGTGGCATATTTTAATATTTTTTTAAATTTTTAATTTGTTTTCATTTTGCCTTCTGCATTGTGCCTTCTGCCTTTTGCATAATTATTTCATACGAAGTAATCTCATTACAAATGGCCTGTTAGCATCACTTACACAACCTTTCTTGCGTAAAGCGCGTTTGCGTTTGGTTGTTTTCTTTGTAAGAATGTGACGTTTGTAAGCTTTCTGGAAAGTGATTTCACCGGTACCGGTTACTTTGAAGCGCTTCTTGGCGCTGGAGTTGGTTTTAACCTTTGGCATTATTATAATATTTTACTTTTACACCCTCGCCGGCGTTCCGAACAGACGGAAACTTATGGAGCCATGTGGGCAATATGTTTTTAGAAAAAACCCACTTCAGTCAAAACATAAAATTCT
>Ga0134125_10002827_pt1 | contig 20382 bp, 11 predicted proteins | sample KB31751_FD_96464 | JGI IMG/M metagenome (GOLD analysis project Ga0134125, IMG submission 96464) | Terrestrial soil microbial communities with excess Nitrogen fertilizer from Kellogg Biological Station, Michigan, USA - KB3-175-1 | ecosystem: Environmental > Terrestrial > Soil > Unclassified ... | reverse complement strand
TCCGAAGATTCTCGAAGTACTCGGCAGAATTATCCTTCGAACTCAACTTCATCAGGCCCGCATGCTTCCAAAAATCGTTCCACCAACGGCGGTGCTCCTCCGGCGATAGCTCCCGGTTGGGCGAGAGCATCCGCATCGCCGTTTTGAGCGCGTCGCCTCCCCTCCATTCCGGAGAGGCGATCAAAAGACGGAACGTACCGTCGAGGTTCGGCCTGAACGATATCTTTACAGCGAGACTCCCCTGTGTCTGGACCGTAACGTCACGGGCTTGCGCGGTGATTGCCGCCAGCGATCCGAACGTTTTGCCAGAAGCCCCAGCTTCTGTCGAGTCTTTCCACGTTTCCGAAATCACGCCTACCCTGTTTTGGCAAACAATTGCCGGATGCCGCGGAGCCCATAAGTGAAGGACCGCCGTTTGCAGCGTGTTGGGCGCAGCACCGGTCACCGCGACGACCAACACGTCTAGATTTGGTTGCACGTAGGCGGTGGCTCTCATGCCGCCGCCCCGCTCGCTAAACTCGCCGTTGTAAAGATCGACTCGACCCGCATAATCGGGAGCATCAACCAGGTCTTTCAACCCTGGAATCGAAATCCGGCCAGGCGAAAGACGGGCTGGAAAAGTATCGCCGCGATTCAACTGAGCCGTGAAGCCGCCTTCCGACCAAACTGCAACTCCGAGCCGGCCGTTCCCTAGAGGCATGGCCTGTTCAGGCCGCCTATTGGGCCTTTGCAGCACAATATCGGAGCGCCCCACGACTCCCGCCGTATCAACGTTGAATTGACTATTGCGCCACGCGGTCGTTGCCTCGCTTTCGTTCGCGCGCCCAGATGCTGCAAAAGTACACCCTAGTAATACAGACAGCATCACTAAGGCGGATAGAGCGTTCTTGGAGCCAACAATCCGTCTGTTTGTCATTACCTACGGCCTTTCCTCACTTCAACTATTCGTAAAGTAACTGAATCGTACCTACTTGATACACTCAGCGATGCAGTTTTTGAGAATTCCATATTTGTCACGTTTTGTCGCCGGCCTCAGAGCGATGTTCGCTTATGCTGAATGATATTTACTGAAGCGGGCGAGCATGCCTCGCCGCTACAGCAGAACACGGTTTAACCAAATGGCGTCGCGCTTACACTCCCAACTCAGATTCAAGGTATTTCATCGTCATCGGCATTGACAAACAATCGTCCCAAGAATACATTATTTTTAGGGAGTCTTTCGCCCCACTAAATACAGTAGCGTAAGCGTTTACAGAACGGGCGGCCAAAGGGCGCGCCATGCCTGCATAGGCCCTCCGTGTTGGGGTTCTCCTCGAGCTTACAAGGAGGATGAATTATGATTTGCCGCGAGAGGGTAGGTGTTTTGTTGTCTCGAATCGCGGAATCGCTATCCAATTGGGACGCGACGAACACTTCGCCGCGGCGCCTCACGGCTTTTTCCGCCGCCATTTTGCTCTTCGCGCTAGCCTCCAGTCCTTGCCTGGCGCAAATCAATACAGCGACGATTGCCGGCACCGTCACGGACCCGACGGGAGCCAACGTTCCCGGCGCTACAGTTGTTGTTGAAAACGTAGCGAGTGGCGTTCGCCGCGGAGCGCAGACTAACTCCGACGGCGTTTACTCCGTCCCATTGCTTCAACCTGGCCAATACACTGTCACGATTTCGAAAGATGGCTTCCAGACCTCCAAAAATTCGGGTGTAGACCTTGTTATTTCGCAAGTAGCAACCCTGAACGTCACTCTGACACTTGGGACCGCGGCTCAGGAGGTGACGGTATCCGGCGCGGTGCCGCTAATCGAGACGAGCACGGCCGGTCTGGGCACCGTAATTGGCGAAAAGGAAACCGCCGACCTACCTCTAAACGGCCGGCAATTCGTTCAGCTTTTACAACTAGCGCCCGGCACGGTGCCTATCAGCGTTTCACAAAGCGCGACCCCGGCCATCGGAGCCGGCTCCACGACGCCATCCATCAACGGCGGCACGAATCGAAGCAACCTTTTCTATATCGATGGCGTTTACGCGACCGATCCGTTCTTCAGCACCTTCTCAATCAGTCCATCTATCGACGCGCTGCAGGAATTTAAAGAGCAGACACACTCCGATCTAGCGGAGTTCGGCCAATCGACGGGAGGAACAATCAATGTCGCGACTAAGTCCGGCACTAATACCCTTCACGGAACGCTTTATGAATTTCTTAGAAATAACGATTTAGACGCTCGCAACTTTTTTGCGCCGACTACCGGAGTGTACAGGCAAAATCAATTTGGAGCGGCTGCCGGCGGTCCGATCATCCGAAACAAGTTATTTTTTTACGGCTTTTACGACGGCTATCGCTATACGCAATCGGCTAATAATTTCACGACCGTGCCCACTCAAGCACAACTCAGTGGTGATTTCAGCGCTCTCGATAAAACCATATATAACCCTTACACCTATAATGCCGCGACGAATACTTCTCAACCTTTCGCGGGCAATAAGATCCCAGCTCAATATGTCAACGCCGGCATGCTGGCCTATGTAAAAGCATTTGTGCCAACGCCTAATTATTTCGTGCCGGGATCTCCCTATAATTTTCTCAACACGGAACCCAATCTGGTCAATCAAGATCAAGGCGGCATTCGTATCGACGATTCTTTGAGCGAGCGCGATACCTTGAACGGCCATTTCATGATGAGCAATGCCACGAATTCTTCGCCCAGCTCTCTTCCCGGCACTCCATTTATTACGACCTTCGATAGCAAGAACGCCGGCATCAATTGGGTTCACAGCCTGAGTCCAACGCTGGTGACGCAAGTCACTTTGGGATATAGCTCGCTCGATCACGCCCAGCAAAACGTCCAGCCCAACGCATCGGCCGCGTTTGAGGCCGCTGGTCTTGGCGCGGGATTCACGGAAACCCCAGGAGGCATCAAAGTGGCCGCCGCACCGGGCCTCTCGGCAACGGGTTACTTTTCAGTTCCGACCGGATGGGGGCCGATCGGGCCTCAATACGTTTCGCAATACTCAGGCACGGTGTCGAAGGTAGCAGGCAGCCACAGCCTGAAATTTGGCGTCGCTTACTATCAGACCTGGATGTACACTAACTGGGCGCAGGATAACGAAAGCTTCAATCAACAGGCGACATGGAATCCCGCGACCAAAGACGGGGGTGACGGCTTTGCGAGCATGCTGATCGGTCTGCCCAACAGCGCCAGCAGGCAATTGGGAAACTCGGGAGTCTCGCTCCACATGAATGTCGCGGGCCTGTTTGCCCAGGATTCCTGGCGGATGACTCCGAAACTGACGGTTAATTACGGTCTGCGTTGGGATTACACTTCTCCAGTGACGGAACGAAACAACCGGCTGGCGGCGTTCGATCTGGGAACCGCCGATTGGGTTCTGGTGAAGGGTAACGTGGATGCTCCGTCCACTCTTCCGGCTGGGGTAATTGTTTCTTCAAGAAACTCGATTACGGCTGCTAACTATCACAACTTTTCTCCGCGACTTGGTTTGGCTTACCAATTTACGCCGAAGACGGTGCTTCGCGCCGGCTTCGGAATGTTTTACGATAACTGGTCGGGAGGCCTCCAATCCGCTCAGAATGCCCGTGGAGCATGGCCTTCCGGCGCCAGCCAAAGTGTCTCATCCTTAAATCTGGCGGGCGTGACGCCGGGCGTGACGGCGCAAAATCCTTTCGCCGGAGTATCACCGGTGATCCCGTCGACGCCATTCCCCAGCAGCGGCGCGGGTTTTCTGGATCTTACCTGGCGGAACTCCTATTCCTCTCAATGGAATTTAGAGATTCAGCGGCAATTGAGCAAATCTTCGACGCTTTCCTTAGCGTACGTAGGATCGAGCAGTAGCCGAGTACCTATTCAAGTGCCTTTCAATTTGGCAACTTATCCGGCGGCGGGACCTATCCAGCCGCGCCAACCATACCAGGATATGACCAGCCCGAGCGCGGTCAGTACATTCGCAATGATCCAGAGCATCGGGAGATCGCATTACAATTCACTCCAGGCCAAGTTCGATCAGCGCTTTAGCGGAGGCCTCTTCTTTATCACTTCCTTTACCTGGTCGAAAGATATCGACATTGGTTGCGCCGATTTCTGGGAGGGCTGTACGATTCAGAATCCGTATGACCTGAATGCCGAAAAAGCAGCTTCGCCTCTGGATGTGCCATTGGTTCTGACGTTCAGCTCGGGTTACGAACTTCCTTTCGGCAAAGGGAAACCATACATGAACAACGGCGGACCGGCAGCGGCGGTGTTGGGGAACTGGCAATTGAATGGCATTTTCTCCGCCCGCAGCGGCACTGTTTATACACCAGGCATCAGCTTCGACAATGCCAATGTCGGCGGCGGATCGCAACGGCCGAACATAGTTGGGAATCCGAATTTATCGAATCCGACCTTGGCCGAATATTTCGATACCAGCGCCTTCGCTGTTGCCCCGTCGTTTACTTATGGAGATGCGGGACGAGATATTCTTCGCGGACCAAACGTCTGGAACCTCGATTTCTCGATCTTCCGCAATTTTAATTTTTTGGAGCGGATGACGCTTCAATTTCGAGGTGAGTTCTTCAACATCTTCAATCATCCGAATTTCGGCAATCCCGGGGCAACCGTGGGCCTTCCCGGTTATGGAGTCATCACATCGACCGCAACCGAGCCAAGACTGATACAACTTGCGCTCAAGCTATCGTTTTGAAGGGCAGATAATATCGTAGTACCCGCGATCGGTGCTTACGGCGTGTTTGCTTTTCTTATTCTCGCTCTGTTTGCCGGACCGCCCGTTCAATCTCAAGATGGCGAGTTGGGGGCCGCGGCAAAATTCGCGGAGGACAGCCAGTTCGATCGCGCGGTTTCGGTGGCCCAAGCAGCTCTGGCACAGAATCCGAAGGACGCGCGGGCACATTATCAACTCGGCTTGTTCTGGGGCCAAGCGGGAGACATGGCAAAGGCCGAGGAGCAATTCCGCCGCGCCATTCAAATCAAACCCGATTATCCGGAAGCTCACTATCGATTAGCATTGACCCTGATCGCCCAGCCCAAGGAGAAGCTCGACTGGCCTCAGACCGCGGCGGAATGCCGGAAGGCGCTCAAGATCCGGCGGGATTATCCGGAAGCGCTTAACCTATTGGGTGTCGCGCTGGTCAGCATGAACCAGACCGGGGACGCCGTCCCGCTGTTCGAACGGGCGATTCAACTCCGGCCGAACTATGCGGAGGCACATCTGAATTTGGGCATGGCTCTCGAAACGGGATCACAAATACAAGGAGCAACTGCCCAGTACCGCCGCGCTTTAGCTTCCCGCCGGAACTATGCCGAGGCTCACGTGCGTCTGGGTAAATGTCTTTTTCGCGAAAACAAGAACGAGGCAGCACGTGCGGAGCTGGAAGCGGCGCTTCGAACGAATCCCGATCTTCCGGACGCCCACTACGCCCTGGCGCGCGTCTATCAGACTCTGCAGGACAAGCCAGACGCGCAAGTGGAACTCAGGCAGGTTCAGCAGTTGAATCGTCGCAAGGTACTGGCCAACCAGGCTATTCTTTTGAGCAACGCAGGTTTGGATCTGGCTGCCAAAGGAGATAGAGCAGGGGCGTTGCGATCCCTCCAGGCGGCCGTCGCGGCGAAGCCCGATTACTCGATTGCCCATTACAATCTTGGCCTGATTCTGGCGGACGCCGGGCATCTGGATCAAGGGATTGCCGAGATTCGCAATGCCATTTCATTGGGGCCGCCGTTCGCAAAAAGCCACTTCAATTTAGGCCGTATGCTGGAACGGAAAGGAGACTTGGAAGGGGCTCGGAAAGAAATCGTGGCGGCACAAGAATTGCAGCCTGGCGACTCAGCGACGCGGGCGGAGTTACAAAGCTTGAAAGCGCGAATGTCAACTGCCAGCGGTCAAGTCTCAGCCAGCTCGCTGGATCCGCTGCCAGACACATCCCAGCGGCACAATGAAGCAGGGCGTGCTTTGAACGCGAGCGGCGACACGCTGGGATCGATCGGCGAATTCTTAAGGGCGCTGACGTTACAACCAGACAATTTTCAAGCGCGCTACGACCTGGCAGTTGCGTACCTGCAGAATGGCGATACGAGCAACTCAGAGCTGGAGTTTCGCAAGCTGCTCCTGATGCGGCCTAGCGATCCAGAGGCGCTTTTTGGGCTGGGACTTGTTCTCAGGCAAACCGGCGATCGAGACGGCGCCGTGAAAGAGTTTAAAGCAGTGCTGGCCGAGCAACCGAACTATCCCAACGCCGGATATTATCTCGAAATTACACAGCACGAAGTTCATGAATAAGGGCCGCCCGACAAAACCATAATGGACTTCAACACTAAGCTTCCACCAGCAGAGATGTTATCGCGGCGCTTCTTTCTCGCCGGCGCGGCCTTTTCCACGGCTCTATTCTCAACGCGGTCATTCGGCATGGAAGCATCAACGGGGGCGCCGCTCCTCTCATCGGGATGCCGCTTTACGCCGCATGCGCGCTTTTCGCCGGAATTGCAAAAATTTCTAGCCAAGCTGGCGCCGGGAACCGATCAGTTCATTTGCGAAAAATATGCCGCTGAAATTGAGGCGCCTTTGGCGGAGTTGAGCGCCGCCCTGCGGAGGTCCGCGCAGAATACGGAGGTGCTTGCGAGCATGATTGCTTCGGATCTGGTGTCCTCTTCCCTCGCCGACGCCAAGTCAGATTCGCTGCTTCGCAACGGCGCTATCCACGCGGAAGCTATCGAATTCAACGTTCACGAATTGCAGGGGCGGCGCGCTTTTCTGGATGCCTGGAAGAGGTACCTATCGCGCTTTATCAGGATCACGTGCGCGGAGTTTGAGATCACCGCCCTGCGCACGCGCGACGAGTCTCCTGTCGCGCTCGAGACCGAGCTTCGATATGACATCGTTGGATACACCGCAGGTGATATTCGTGAAGAGCGCACGGGCACATGGACGCTTGAATGGCGGAGCGTGTCCGCCGACAAGTGGCAGATTCAGCGATGGCATGCGCTCAAGGAGACACGCGCCAGTGTTTCGGGTCCGGGTTTTGTTGAAATAACGGCAGATTGCCTGCGCGGAAACCTCTCCTATGAGCAACAGATGGCGCGGGGAGTCGATTACTGGCGCACGATCTGCGACGCTGCGTCCGGCATTGACGTATATGGCAACAACGGCGTGGCCATCGGTGACTTCAATGGCGATGGGTTCGACGATTTTTACGTATGCCAGCCCTCCGGCCTGCCCAACAGGCTATATCGCAATCGCGGCGATGGCACATTTGAAGATTTCACCGAAGTTTCCGGATTGGGATTGTTGGACGGCACGGCATCCGCATTGTTCGCCGACTTTACGAATACCGGCACTCAGGATTTGCTTGTCGTTCGAACGAATGGGCCGCTGCTATTCCTGAACCGCGGCGGAGGAAAGTTCGAACTAAAACCGGATGCGTTTCAGTTTGCTAAGCCGCCCTCCGGAACCTTCACGGGCGTCGCGGCGGCCGATTATAACCGCGACGGACTGCTGGATATTTACTTTTGTCTCTACGCTTACTACCAGGGGCTGAGTCAATATACGCATCCAAAGCCCTATTACGATGCGCAGAACGGGCCGCCGAATTTTCTGCTCCGCAATCGCGGAGACGGAACTTTTGAAGACGTTACCGAATCGTCCGGCATGAACCAGAACAACAATCGCTTCTCGTTTGCCTGCGGATGGTGCGATTACGACAACGATGGATGGCCCGACCTCTACGTTGCTAACGATTTCGGCCGGAAGAATTTCTATCGTAACAATCGCAATGGCGCCTTTACGGATATCGCGCATGAGGCCGGAGTAGAAGATTACGGCGCGGGCATGAGCGTCTCATGGTTCGACTCCGACAACGACGGCCGCCAGGACTTATATGTCACGGACATGTGGTCGGCAGCAGGCAAGCGCGTCACGAGTCAAGACTCCTTCCTGCCGGGCGTGGACACGAATATTCGGCAGGTATACCAGAAGCACGCAAGTGGCAATTCCTTATTTCAAAACGCAGACGACGCCCGGCACTTCGTCAATGCGACAGCGAAGGCGAATGTCGCGATGGGCGGTTGGTCCTGGTCCGGCGATGCCTGGGATTTCGATCACGATGGTTACAACGATCTCTACGTCACTGCCGGTTTCATCTCCGGAGCCAACCACCAAAATCTGTCGAGTTTCTTCTGGCGGCAGATCGTAGCCCGCTCCCTCGACACGGGCAGCGGCTCCAAAGATTATGAGTTGGCGTGGAACACCATCAACGAATTGATTCGATCCGATTACACCTGGAACGGTTACGAGCGCAGTGTGTTTTTTCTAAACAATCGCAACGGCTCATTTTCGGAGGTCGCGGGCGCTCTGGGCCTCGACTTCGCGGATGACAGCCGTGCCTTTGCTCTTGCGGATTTCGACCACGATGGACGGCTTGAAATCGTTCTGAAGAATCGAAATGCCCCGCAACTCCGCATTCTGCACAACGAGTTGAACGCGATCGGCAATTCCGTCATCTTCCGGCTCAAGGGCCGGAAGAGCAACCGGGACGGTATCGGAGCAGTGGTCACGGTGGAAGCCGATTCGCTACGGCAGGTCAAGAGCATTCAAGCCGGATCCGGTTTTCTTTCTCAACATACGAAAGAGCTAAGCTTCGGTCTTGGCTCGCTCGACCGCTTGGTCCGTGCGTCCGTCCGTTGGCCAAGCGGCCTAGTGCAGTCGTTTGAAAAGATTCCAGTCAATCATCGCATCACAATGGAGGAAGGCAGTGCGGAGTTTGAAGCCAAGCCATTCCTTAAAAGAGCGAAGAGCATGGCTTCTCCGGCGCCATTTCGGACATCCATCTCCTTGCCTTCGAAGTTCGAGACCTGGCTGATTGAGCCGCTTCCCGCGCCGGATTTCGCATTGCGCGATTTGAGTGGACAACCTCAGAGCCTGAAGACGTTTTCAGGCAAGCCGCTTGTCCTTACACTCGCCGGTAGTCGTTGCGAGAATAGCCGCGATCAATTGACAAAGCTTCAGAGAATGTCCGCCGCGTTTCGCCGGAAATCGATCGGGCTTGCAGCCATGATTCTGGATGGTTCCCGCGACGATAGCCACGCTTTCGCCCGCAGCACGAACGTTCAATTCCTACTGCTTCCAGCCGACCAAAGCACAGCCGATATCTACAATATTCTTTATCGCTATCTGTTCGATCGGCGGCGCGATCTTGAAACGCCGATCACATTTCTGATAGATGGCCAAAGCTCAATCGTCAAGCTCTATCGGGGTAGCGTCGATCCGGCCCATATTCTCAAAGACTGGACGGAGGCACCGCAAAGGCCGGAAGACCGTCTGCGGAAAGCGCTTGCCTTCTCAGGGCACTATCACGGAGCGCCGCCACGCAGGAATTATTTTACGTATGGCATCGCCTATATTCAGAACAACTATGTCGACGCCGCGCTAACTTGCTTTCAATCCGCAATTGCGGCAAATCCAAATTATGCTCCAGCGTATTACAACCTGGGCACTATCTATCTCAATAAACAGATGCTTGCAGAAGCGCGGACGAATCTGGAACGGGCGACCGCCCTGGATCCGGAGGACGCCGACGCCTGGACCAATCTTGGCGCAGTGGCCGGACAGCAGAAGAATTACGACGAAGCGCTCCAATACTTTCAGCAGGCCATCCGCGTGAAACCCACGCATCTTGTTGCGCTCCAGAATCTGGTGATGCTCTACCGCTGGCAAGGCCGCCTGGATCGGGCGCAACAGGCAATCGAAAAAGCCATTGCGGTTGAGCCAAACGATCCGGAGTTCCACTTTGCCCTCGGGATGTTACTGGCCGGACAGCAGAACTTCGAAAGCGCCCGCCAGGAACTTGAGCGGACGCTTGAGCTTCGCGCCAACGATCCGATCGCCATGAATAACCTGGGAGTCGTTTATCTGCATTTGGGAGGACAGGCCAAAGCACTTGAAGATTTCGAACGCTGCACGCAAATAGCGCCGGATTACGACCGTGCTTACCTGAATATCGCATTGGTTTACAAGCAGGCCGGACAAGACCAGAAGGCGCGGGACACTCTCCGGGCCTTTCTTGAGAGGCATCCAGATAACAAGGAAGTACAAAAGGCGCTCGAAGACTTGAGGCAGTAACGGATAGATGTTATCGCGTTCGCGCTGGTTGATTATTGGTTTCGCCACCTGGCTTACGCTGGGCGCGCCATCCCTGCTCGATGCGGGCCAGCAAGAATCGATCCCGCGAAATGCGCCGGCTTCTTCCGGCAAACCGGCGGTGAACCCAGCCGCTCCGAATTCCACGGGACAAACCAGTCAAAGCGAGCCTCAGTTGCAATCGGTCGGCGTCAAAGGCGCCATCGACTCAGGAGGCTATTCGGCTCCAGCCGCGATGAAAACACAATCGACACTGACCAAAGGCATGGTAAATCTGCAACGTCGCGGATTGAAGCGTCTCTATGCAATCCAACCCGTACTTCCCTGCCATCTTGAGCCGGCCATTATTCATGCCGTTGAAAAAAACCCGGGAAGCTTCGCCGATAACTACCAGGCAGGAGCATTTTACTTACAACATGCCCTTCCAGTAAAGGCGCTGCCCTATCTTAACAAGGCTCATAGCCTAAAGACTGAAGATAAAGAAGCTCGGCGATCTCTCGCCGTAGCCGAATTACAAACGCTGAACTTTGTAAATGCGCGTGATCTATTCGTGCAGCTCGTTCACGAAAGCGACAACGCGGAGCTTAAGGAACTATTAGGAATAGCCGAGGAAGGGATTGGAGCGTTCGAAGCCGCAGCGGAACAATTCCGGCTGGCCGCGGACTCCAACCCGAGTGAGGGGAACCTCTTCGCGCAGGGCACGGCACTGCTGCTATTGGGAGATGCGGACCGCGCCAGCGCCGTTTTCAAAGCGGCGACAGCGCGATTTCCCCAGTCGATGGCGCTGACGATCGGCCTCGGGTCCGCGCTCTACAACGGCGGCCACTCTACGGAGGCGCTGAAGAATTTTTGGCGCGCGGCGGATCTGAATCCGTCCGATCCCACACCATATTTGTTTGTTGTGAGAATCCTCAATCGGGCCGGAGCGGAAAACCTGGCGGAAGCTACCGACAAGATGAAAGCGCTGATGAAGATTGCGCTGAACAATCCTGGAGCCAATTACGCTTACGCAGTCATTTTATGGACTGCGTACGGCAGTATGCCCGACGAGACTCAGTTTCAGAAGATAGAGCATTTGTTGAAGCGCGCCATTGCACTGGATTCAACATTCGCTGAAGCCCATTTCGAGCTGGCATCGTTCTATGCGGAGCGCGGGGAATACGCCGCGGCCATTCCCGAGTATCGTAGCGCGATTGAGGCGGATCCAGAACTGGTCGAGGCTCACTACCGGCTTGGGCAAGCGTACATGCACACCGGCCAGAGAGACATGGCGGCACACGAGCTAGCTCTGCATCGAAGCCTCAATCAGAGGCGGAAGCAAAGTCCTGGAGATCTGAACATCAGCGCTCCGGAACAGACGGCACGGTGCGGAGATGGAGGCTTGGACAAGGTGGCGCCGGTGAAAACCCTTCAGTGATTTGGCACCATTATCGGGCACGACTACATCTCCGGATTGTGCCACCCGCCAATATCGGCTGCGAGCCGGTCCGCCTCAGCCGGTCCCCACGTGCCTGGCTCGTACGCATGAATCGGCGCGACGTTCCCAAGCACCGAGCCGACGATGGACCACGCTGCTTCCACGGCATCCTCGCGAACGAAGAGCGTGGCATCCCCCTCCATCGCATCGGTGAGCAGTCTCTCGTACGCTGTCAGCTCTTCGGATTGAGCTTGTTCAACGGCGGATAGTTCTGCCGGCATCGAGACCATTTCCGCGCCCGGGCGCTTGATTCTGGCGCCAAGACTTATGGCCAGGTCAGGGCCAAGCCGGAATCGAAAGTAATTGCTTCCCGGATCTAACTTACTGAGCGGTGGCTGCTTCAGTTTGACAAAAACTTCCGTAGCGGCCACCGGAAGGCGCTTACCGGCCCGAACAAGAAATGGCACCCCAGCCCAGCGCCATGAATCCACTTCGAGGCGCACAGCGGCAAACGTCTCAACCTGTGAGCCGGCGGCGACTCCCGGCTCGTCACGGTAACCGCGAAACTGCCCTCGCACCATGTGCGCAGGATCGAGTGGGGGCATCATGCGAAATATCTTGACCTGCTCATCGTGGAGCGACTCAAAATACATACTCGTCGGCGGCTCCATCGCCAGAAGAGTCACTACCTGCAGTAAATGGTTTTGAAGCACATCCCGGATCGCGCCCGTCGCATCGTAAAATCCGCCTCTCCCAGAGACGCCAAACGTCTCCGCCATGGTGATCTGCACGCTATGAACATAGTTGCGATTCCAGATTGGTTCAAGGAATGTGTTGGCAAAGCGGAAGAAAAGCAGATTCTCCACGGCTTCCTTGCCAAGGTAATGGTCAATGCGGAAGATAGCCGATTCGGGAAAGACAGAGTGCAATATAGCGTTCAATTTTCGTGCGGAGGCAAGGTCGTGCCCGAAAGGCGTTTCGATAATGATGCGCGCATTTTGAGCACAGCCCGATTTTCCGAGCGCTTCGACAACATTGCCAAACAAGCTTGGCGGAACGGCCAGGTAATGCGCCGGCCGGGTCGCTCCACCAAGCGCTTTATGCAACTTTTCGAAGGTCGCGGGATCCAGATAGTCGCCATCGACGTATTGAAGCAATTGCGCCAGTTTGGAAAAGGCTTCTTCATCGACGCCTCCCCCCTGCCGCGTGAGGCTGTCGTGGGCGCGAGCGCGAAGTTGATCAAGGGTCCAACCTGATTTCGCTACGCCAATCACAGGCACGTTCAGGCCGCCGCGCCGGACCATGTTCTGTAAGGCGGGAAAGATTTGTTTATAGGCGAGATCGCCGGTTGCGCCGAAAAAAACCAACGCGTCGGAACGTGGTCCGGACACAAATTTTCCGGTCGCGATGACGTCGTCGGTGGATTTCTCGCTCATCCGTTGGTTTTCTTTTCTAAATGACCGCCGAACTCGAAGCGCATTGCCGAGAGGAGCTTATCCGCGAAATCCTCTTCGCCTCTCGAACTAAACCGCTGGTAGAGAGCGGCGCTCAGAACCGGAGCTGGAGACCCTTCCTCGATGGCCGCCATGACAGTCCAACGGCCTTCTCCGGAATCCGATACACGCCCGGAGAATTTAGCAAGATCGGGTTGACCGAGAAGAGCGATGGCGGTCAAGTCCAGCAGCCATGACGCGATAACACTCCCGCGCCTCCACACCTCGGCAATGTCAGGTAAATTGAGGTCGTATTGGTAGTGTTCGGGATTCCGCAAGGGAGTCGTCTCGGCATCAATGGCCTCGGCACTCTTCTTGCCGGCGTTGGCGTGCCGCAAAATGTTCAGGCCCTCGGCGTAGGCCGCCATAATGCCGTATTCGATTCCGTTGTGAACCATCTTGACGAAATGTCCGGCGCCGGAAGGTCCACAATGAAGGTAACCTTCCTCAGCGGAGCCACCTTCCTTCTCGCGTCCTGGTGTGCGCGGGATATCGCCGCGTCCCGGAGCAAGCGTCTTGAAGATTGGATCGAGGCGTTGTACGGCTTCGTCCTCACCACCGATCATCATGCAATAACCGCGATCGATCCCCCACACACCACCGCTCGTTCCCACATCGAGATAACGAATGCCTTTGGGCTTCAGTTCTTTGGCTCGCCGGATGTCATCAACATAGTAGGAGTTGCCTCCGTCAATGACAATGTCTCCTTGTTGCATCTTGCCGGCAACGTCACGCAGAGTGGCCTCCACCGCCGCCGCGGGAACCATTAGCCAGACAGCGCGCGGCGGCTTCAGCTTTGCCAGAAAATCGTCAATTGAAGTGGCTCCCGTCGCGCCTTTACCCGCCAGTTCCTTGACGCTATCGGGCTTCGTGTCGAAGACAACGCACTGATGGCCGCCCTTTACTAGGCGGCTCACCATACTGGCGCCCATCCTCCCCAAGCCGATCATTCCCAGTTGCATTTCGCGCTCCTCTCTTTCTATAACGATTTCGCATGAGCTTCACGGCGATTCAGTACGTCCGAGCCCCTGGCAAAAAATGACGCCGATTCACTTCGCGAGCTCACCACCCGTCGCGCCGCCTCGACTATCTTCTCGCAATCGACACGGCGAACCTGCCAAAAAAAAACGACGGTGAGCCGGATGGCTCACCGCCGAGGTGTCTGACACGGAAAGTGAGAAATGCGTGGAGAGCTTGCTGGCTCGAATGCTTACGGCAGCACCGATATTCCGCTCGCCAGTGCCCTGCCGCTTACGTTTTGATATTGAATGACAATGTTGCCGTTGCTGTCCGGAGTGATGCCGTACACTTCCTTGACGATCGCGCGGAGCGGACCACCGGTCGCAGCATAGATGTCGAAATTGTTCAGCACCAACTTGCCGTTCACGATCACGTTGAACACTCGACTTCCGGCGCTTCTCGATTGATTATCGGCAAAGTGCATTCTCACGTGATATGAGTGGCCGGCAACCAGATTGGTGATTACATACGAGAAGCCGGGGCTGTTTGGATCCGTCGTGCGCTTGCTTTGGTATACGGACTGGGGCGCGGGCGAGGCGGCCTTGCTAAGATCGACGACCGACGTGAACGTGTCGCAGTGCCCGCCATCGAAATACTGGTCTGAACCGAACACGCCGGCGGCAACGCCGCACACATTCATTCTGACCGGGACTGCCACGGCCGCCGCGCTCGCTTCCGGCGCGTGACCAATCAAGACAATTCCTTGCTTGCCGGCCAAAGTCACGGTGGAAACAGCGCTTCCGTTCGAATCAACATATGAGCCGGCAATGTTCGCTGTCACTGTAGGCTTTCCGGGAGGGTTTAGCAGCACCATCCCATCCGCGAAATCGCGCCGTATCAAACCGTTCCAGCCGTAGCGAGGGCCTTGTGGGGCGCCAAGCGAGGAATCCAAAACAGCCGGCCAGTTGCCCGGCGCGACGCCGGCCCCGAATGCGTCCCTTCCATCGGAAACAAGGAAGTAGCCCGCAATCCCGTACTCCCCGTTCATGTTGAATTCCTGGATATCGATCCGTGTGCCTAACGAGTGAACAATATCGGCGAACCGGAAGTATTCCTGGACTGACCACGGCCCATCGTCGCCGGTAATCCCGGTATCCGAGATTCCGCTCTCTTTGTTGACCCAATCGGCGGCTTTGATCTCCTGTTGGATATACGGATCGCTTCCACGAGGGCCGGAGCCGGCAAACCAAAGGGAATTGTGAAGGATTTCGGCATTAGGCATCGCCTGCCGAACCTGCGTCATGAAATCGGCAAAATATTTTTCCCAAGCCTGCGTGGTCATCGGGAGACCGGTGGCGCTGTCGACCGGCGCTACGCTGCGACCATATCCATCCCCGACTTTCATGACCAGGTTGACGTCATCAATCCAGAGGCCCTTATAGCCGGTCGCCAGCAGGCCCTTGGCCTGTTGTATCCACCAATTGCGGTAGTCCTGGTTGCTGATATCGGCTGCATATTGCGGACACGTGCCGTTCGAACATCCCCACGGAATAAACAGCGCATTCCCTTGCTGGTCGTGCAGAAGCCATTCGGGGTGCTGGGTCTGAAGTGCGGAACCTCTATAAACGGCGTAGCTATCGATGTACGCCCAAGCGTTCGGAAACCAGCTCAACTTAAGATCGAAGTACGATGAACTCGTCTGCATCCGCCACAAGTGTTGATTCAGCCAGGTTCCATACGCGGCGGGATTATTCGTGTAAATATCGAAACTGGAACTCGTTCGCAGGGCAAAATGAACGCAACCCGGATCGGGAGCATCCGTGACGCAGGCCGCAGGCAACGCCGCGGCAGCAAACAGCAACGCGGCTGAACCCAAAATAACTTTGGATAGTCCGCGCCGGCAGCCGGAAAAGGACAGATAATTTGAACTGTTTCGCAAAAGCGAATTCGAGAATAGCGATAGCGTCGACATGAAGAACTCTCCTGTTTTCACCGTTTCCGGCCGCGCTTATCAGTTGAGAAGGCGCAGCTTATGCCTGCTCAGCCTGGAGTCGAAGTCCCGGTTACGTGCGATATAAAGCGGCAGTGGGCATTTCGAAGCGGCTTTATCGGAGCGCTGCGTAATCACTGCCGTCCTGAGTTCTATACTGCCTAGAACTATCGAGTAAATAAGTCAGCTTAATCCCGATTATTGCGTAGGAATTACCGGCATCAAGTGGAAATAATTACCTAATTCATCTACTCACTTTCGCACTGACGGAAGAGCCAATTTCGAGGGTAGTTTGTCCTGGCGCGGCGCCCGCTGAATCGGTTTGGCGTCTTGACGCAGCCTGCGTCAAACGCTGGAAGGACTTGTCAGGGAGTTCCTACAGACCTGCCATCACTCCCGACAAAAACATAGGGAAAGTCTGGTTTCGCCGAGAGCCACTCCCAGTTCAGAATAAAGCCAGTGCATTTCCCCGAAAATGCTTACCTTACAAGAAATGGGATCGGGAAAGCACTTGGAAGAAAACCATGGCATCAATCAATCAAAGCGTTCCGGCAGCACTCGACCTAAGAATGCTAGGGCCATCGATAGTGAATGGCCGCGGCTCCGGGGAGTCCCAAAGCGAGTTGCGCGAACCGGCAGCCGAACAGATAGACGCTTGTCCATTGCTACGAGGCATAGTAGTCGCCACCGTCCCTGCGTTGTTGATGTGGGCCGCCATTATTGAACTTGCCGCAAGGATGTTCTGAGATTTCAGGCCGATCGCCGGAATTCCGCCAGCAGGCTCTCAGTAGGCGGCGAACGAGCCGCCGATTATCACTCGGCTTTTCAGTTCCAGGCACGCGGCATCCCTCAGGACAAACAGAAGTGCCTCTGACGAACGATTGCACACCGAAGGCAAAAATCGTCTGAGTTAAGAGGGTCGAGGCATGCATCGAACCCTACAGCAGACTAGGACCGTAAGCGATGAGCGCCGATCCTATTCGATCAACTTGTGTTTCAGCGCGTACCGGACCAATTCCGAGTTGCGAGTGAGATGCAGCTTCTCAAGCACGCGGCTGCGATAGGTGCTGACCGTTTTTACACTGAGTGAAAGCTCTTCGCCAATCTGTGTTAATGAGTGGCCGGAGGCCAACCGGACCAGGACCTGATATTCCCGCTCAGAAAGCCCCTCATGCGGAGAGCCGGATTCAGGTTCGACCACGGCGGTCGCAAGTTGGTCCGCCAAAACGGCGCCAATATAGCGGCGCCCTTGGAGCAGCGCTCGAACCGCGACGACAATTTCATCCGGATGCGCATCCTTTGTCAGATATCCGTCGGCGCCGGCCCGCAGAGCGCGTATTCCCAGTTGATCTTCGCTATGCATTGTGTAAACCAGGATCTTCGGAGGGCGATCAAGCGCTTTAATGTCCCGAATCAAATCCAGCCCACCCCGGCCGGGCAGGTTCAAATCGACCGTCACTAAGTCCCAGGCCTTGTTGCCCAGGGCCTTCATTGCTTCCGCCTCGGAACCGGCGAACCCGAATTCGAGGCCATCGATTTCGGCCGTCAGAATATCGGAAATGCCGCGGCGAATCGCCGCGTGATCATCAACCAGCAGAATAGGCCGTGTCATTGTTGTGTAAACTCCCGTTCAAAGCCGCCGTTCCCTGAAGTTGAAGCAGAATGCGCACCATTGCCCCCTGCCCTGGACGGCTATCCAACCGAAGCTCCGCCCCGATCAAACGCGCCCGTTCCTGCATGCCCAAGAGTCCCAGGGACTTTTTTGCCGCGACCTCCGGCTCAAAGCCAACTCCGTCGTCCTCGATCTGCATCGCTAGACATCCGGAATCGGCACTGGCGGAAACGGCGACTCGCGATGCACATGCGTGGCGAACCACGTTCGTCAAACTCTCTTGGAAGATCCGGAATAGAGCGATCCTTTCCTTCGAGCTCAAATCAACCCTCGTCGAGGGTAATTGCATTTCGGTCTTAATTCCAGTTCTTTGTTGCCACTCGCGTGCGTAGGCTTCCATGCTGGGAAACAGTCCCAACTGGTCGAGCAGCGCTGGGCGGAGGTCGCTCGAGATCCGGCGCAGGCAGCGAATCAGCTCATCGACTTCTTCGGTTGCCTCCGTCAGTGACTTTGTTGTCGCGCCCACGTCATGATTGGGTTTTGTAAGATGCCGGATCGTCATCGTTAAGTCCAATTTGATGGCGGTGAGAGACTGGCCAAGAACGTCATGTATCTCCCGCGCGAGATCCGACCGCTCGTCTTCCCTTACCGTGTGGAGTCGCTCGACAAGAAGCTGATACTGGCATCTATTTTCGGAGACTTGAGCCAGCAAACCAGTTTGCCGCAGAAATGACTCGTTGAGACGTATGGCGGCAAAAATGAGAATGATCGAGACGCCTCCATTTCCAATCAACGAAATCCAAAGGCCGTTTGCATTGCGCTGGTCGACTCTCAGCGATTCCCGCTCCGCCAGCTGGAAATATGCCGTCCTGAGAGCATCGCAATCTCTCCGAAGCTGCTGCATCAACTGATTTCCCAGGCCACTGTGGACCAGATCGATGGCCTCTCGTTTGTTGCCACGCTGGTAAAGGGCAACGGTCGTCGAGAGTTCCTGAATTTTTCTGGCGGCGACCTTCTGGACTCGGAGGTATCGCTCCGGTTCAATACCAACAGCTTTGGCGGATTCCTGAAATGCTTTCAAGCTAACCGGAATTGCGTGCATGGCCGCGCCGTAGGGTTGCAGATAAGCGAGGGAATTTGTTAGCAAATAGCCGCGCTGCCCCGTTTCGGCATCAAGCAGATCTTCAATCAATTCGCCCGTGTAATACGCCGCCTCGTGAGTTTCGTGGATGTGCTGCCTGACTACAGCAATCTTGAAGTGTTCATAGACCCGGAACGACGTAACCCCAATCAACGCAGCGATCGATATGCCGAGAAGCGCGATATCTCTTTTGCCGAGACCGATGCGGGACAAAGATTTACCTCCACGAACGCGGCTTTGTATTCGATTTCCCTACTTGCTATAGCCGCTTCGTCTAAAAAAACCGCCCTAAACCTTTCACATTAAAGACTATAGTACTCGTATTTTGTATTATATAGGTATTTCTTTATTGCACATCCGAAACGGATTCGGATCAACGAGTGGTGGGCAGCAGCGCTTTCCGCGCCGGCGGCGTTTAGAGCAATGCCCCTATTTCCATGAGGCCGGAAGCAACTTCAGTGCGTCGATTTACGTCTTGAGCCCAATTCAAGCGAAACGGCGGCGTGCCCGTATGGGCCCGTTATTCTGAACGGCACGACCTTCTCGCGCCGCTCTCTTTTCAGGAACGGCGCGATCACTTTTGCCAAAACCGACTTGATCCCGGACGTGGCGTCGGAAAGGTTACCTTTCGTAATCAACACACCGTGTATGTTGCTCGTGTAATTGATCAGGCTGTACGTTCCTCTCATGGAAGCGCGGGCTCCCGGAACGTGGAAGGACATGTTCGAGAGATCGGCGACGCCGTCTTTGGCGTTCACCTGCGCCGCCAGGCCGCAAAGCACGACCTTGGGCTTCCGCTCATCTTCCTTTTTGTCGCCTTCCACGGCGCTCATGCTCAACCGTGCGAGTTCGGCCTCGGTTTTTGTATTGGTAAACTTGCTCTCGCTGATTTGGAAAGATCCTGTCAGCCGCAGTTTCTTCACAAATTCTCCTGGACCGGCTGGCACATTCACCTGCGAAGCGAACCGGATGTCGCCGGTCATGGGAGCGAGTTTGCCGGTGATGAACAGATCGAGAAGGTCTTCGACGCGCGCCCTCTGCGACGACATGGCGAGAGAAACGGCCTTACCACTCTGGCCCGGCTTGCCGGCGATTGAGCCTTTGAACAGCACCTGAGTATTGTCGAAACTGGCGAGGACCCTGTCGAGAAAGACATCCCCCTGGGTTGCGTCAACCGTTGCCTGAAACTCCGTTGAGAGGCGGCGCGTATGACCGCTGCTGATGAGATGAAAATTAGGAACATCAGCGGCGCCGGACACGTTCAGCTTACCGAGTGTCCCATCAAACTTTCCACGCGAAGACAGCGTGCCGCTGAATTCGTTCAAAGCGGCGAGATTCGCCTCACGGTACGAGAACTCGCCGTGTGCAGGCGTTTTCCCGGGATTTTGCGGATTCCACGGACCAAACGAGCCGGTTGACTCGATTTTGCCGGGCAGCAGTTCAAAATTGTAAATATAAGCTTGGTACGACATGGGACGGTTATTCCCCACGTTCCGCAGCGCAAGCTTGTTTACGACGATACGCAACGGTTTCTTGCCGGGTTCTCGTGAACGGAACTCGAGAACAACCTTGCCGGCCAGAATCGTGCCTATCGTCACCGACTTTGCCGAGTTGCTGTAGGTGAGGGGCCTCAT
>Ga0134125_10002826_pt1 | contig 20389 bp, 20 predicted proteins | sample KB31751_FD_96464 | JGI IMG/M metagenome (GOLD analysis project Ga0134125, IMG submission 96464) | Terrestrial soil microbial communities with excess Nitrogen fertilizer from Kellogg Biological Station, Michigan, USA - KB3-175-1 | ecosystem: Environmental > Terrestrial > Soil > Unclassified ... | reverse complement strand
TGTTGGGAGTGTTGTAAAATGGGAAACAGGAATGGTACTTTTTAACCTCCAATTATTTCTTGTAAAATAATTACCATCAGATTTGAATTGTCCACCGTCAATAAACCTTTGATCATCATCAAAAGAAAATTGATTGTGGTCTTTCTATCGCCATCTACGAAAAAATCGTAGAATTCCGTGCTTTTGAAAAATAATTTTCAAATTTTTCTTCATCTCTTTTTTAGAAAAAGTGAAAAAGCAGTCTTCAAATCATCCTCTTTTTCTAAAATAACGGCTATTTTCTGTGAAAAGAATCGTGATTCTCACTGAAAATATCGCGATAGTTGAGGTGAAGATTGTGATTTCGTCTGAAGAAATTGCAATTTTCGCTGACGAAATCCCAAAAGTTGAAGTGAAGATCGCGCGTTCTTCAGTCAGATTTGCGAAAGTTACAGAGAAGATCGCGATTTTGTCTGAAGGAATCCAGGAAATTACAGAGAAGATCGCGATTTTGACTGAAGGAATCCGGGAAATCAAAGAGAAAATTGTGATTCTCTCCTAAAGGATTGCGAGAGTTAAAGTGAAAATCGCAATTTGTTCTGTGAGAATTGCGATTTTGTCTGTGAGAATTGCGCTTTTCTATTTAATCGTTCACTTTCCTGGTAATAAAATGGCAACGTTTAAAGACGTACAAGCAGTGCCATATCATTGAATCAAAAAAGGAATCCAAAAATTATTAATTGAATAATATAATAACTACTTTTAAATCCTCAAAACATCAAAAACGCTTTAGCAATGAGAAAAGAATGTTTTGAAGACAGAAAATTAATTTTAAAAACAATCATAAAGAAAGGAACCGGCTGATACTTTGTCCCCAATAGCAAACTTTACGGCGACATCGGTCAACGCAAAAGTATACCGCAAAGCCACGCAGCGTCATTTTTAATGTGGGGATTTTTAAGGGGGCTTTTCGGATACTTTTCTGAGTGTTGTACACTACTTTTTCACGCATATCTTAAACTATCAACATGCGAGTGCTTCAACAAACAGAAGGTATTTACAGAGAGATTGCATATCAGACAAACTATAATGAAGAACTGAATGTTATGCTATTTGTTAATGCCGCAGGCATTTTGTCTCAGGTTACTATTTTTTTCGGAGTTGGAAATACAAGAGCAATTCCTAACGATTTGAAAGTTACAGGTATTCAAGGTATATGGAAAAGTGGTTCACCTGGAAAGAACTCAGGGATTTGATCAGAGAAGCCCATAATCAAATCGGGAAGTCATAAAATTTCTATTTTTAGAAAATAAAATGGATTTGATATGAATTTGTCAATAAAAAATCATTGGGATACTGTTTATAAAACCAACCATCCAGGCGAACGCAGTTGGACTCAACATGTTCCAAAAACATCACTTCAATTTATTCATTCTTTTAATTTAAAAAAGACTTCAAAAATTATTGACATTGGTGGCGGAGACAGCAATCTTGTTGACTATTTGCTGGATGAAGGATTTAAAAATATTACTGTTCTCGATATTTCAGAAGCAGCGTTGGAGCAGGCGAAAAAAAGGTTAGGAAAAAAGGCGTCAAAAATAAATTGGGTGGTTAGTGATATAACGAAATTCAATCCCCTTACCGCTTTAGACGTTTGGCATGATCGTGCAACCTTTCATTTTTTGACTACCAAAAACCAGGTGGAAAAGTACCTGGATGTAGCAAGAAGATCCGTAAAAGGTTATTTGACCATCGGAACTTTTTCTGAAAGCGGGCCGCATCGATGCAGCGGGCTTGATACAAAGCAATACAGTGAACAATCTTTAACGACAGAACTGCAAAACGGTTTTAAGAAATTACGTTGTATTACAGAAGATCACAAAACGCCTTTTGATACGAAACAAAATTTTTTGTTTTGCAGTTTTAAAAGGAAGTAATACCGAGAAGAGAAGCGATAGCAAAACTTAAAAAATTGACAACAGAAGTTATTTTATTTCTTTGTTTACTGCATCAGGCAGTCATGGGCAACACTAAAACATCTGACTCTCCGCCGTTCTTTACTTCTGCCTGTTTGATCACAGATTTAAAGAAATCAATTAATTCGTCAGCATGATAATCGAAAGTGAACAAATCTCTTTGTTGCCAAACATTATTTCGGATCTCTTCCATTAATTTTTCATCCGATAATAATTGTTTCAACTGCGCCATGGTATTGAAGAAAAGGCCAAGATTTAGTTTTTTTACAAGCGATTGGATGGCTACTGTATGACCATTATTATTTTTCTGAAGCATTGGTAATCCGGCTAATGCAAGTGTTGCCAATCGTGCAGGAATATTCAGATCATCCCAGTTCGCTCGTGCTAATTCTCCCTGGTTTTCACTTTGAAAAAAGTGCAACCAGCCTGCATCATATTGAGAGAATTCTGTTACCCAGTTTTCCTGGTCAACATTAGGATGAATGTGCAAAAATCCTGGTGCCATCCGTTGTGTTTTTTCAATCCATTCCTGCCATTGGCCATGAGTAAAATCTCCATAAAAATGAAGATGAATATTTTCATCAGCCAGCTCTTTTACATTAAAAGGATGCAAGCCGATTGGTCTTCCCGGAACGACCGTATGAAAGGCGCCATCCTTTTTAGATAACAGAGGAGACCGCTCTGCATTGAACCAGTCTTTCTTTGGGAGATCACCATCCAAAACGAGACTTAATACATATTGATTATTTTGTAAAAAAGCTTCAAACCATTGTTTCATTTCTTGACTGCAATAAATTCTTCCATCCGCTTTTGTGTATAATTCTATTAATTCATTCCATGTTCCTTTTTCCCTGCAAATCATGGGGCCTTCTTTAAAATGCCACACGAAAGGTATGCCTGTATTAGCTTTAAGCACTTCATGTGCAATGGGGACGGCCTGGAAATTCAGCAATGCATAAATAATATCGGGTTGGATTTTCTTCACTTCTTCTTCCCAATTGTTGTAATCAATATCCTGTACATTTCCAAAAGGCAACGGGCCCACATAATTGTACCAGTAAGGATCTCTGAGCCAGAGGCCGAATAATTTGTGCCCCTTTTCTTCGAGCGTTAAAATGCGTTCTGCATTATATGCAAGCTCGCCGACAAGCAATATTTTTAAACAGTTTTTTTGATTCCGTGGCGAATTCTTTTTTCTGTAATCTGCATACCTGGTCTTCTCATCCATGAAGTTTCCTTTGCTCGTATGGAAGCGTATCGGAACAGGAATATTATAAAACGAGCGAAAAGTATTAATGCCTCCAAGCGGCTCCTGCATTATCTTGTGGCGTTGCTTCGGATGATCAACCCATTCGCAGGTAAGTTGATTAGAGTGAATGTGTTTCCCTTTTATTTTGTTCCAGAATAATCTGTTCAGGTCATCACTTTCAATTTCTTTTCTTTCTTTCCACCGCTGCGGATTTTTCTTGTGCATCACCTGCACTAACTGGTACCATTCCTTGTTGAGAACGCCTTCACATTTTCGGTTATAATGATGAATGAAAGATGAATAGGCAAGCACTGCATCAGAATTATCCTGAAAAATTTTCAATAAAGATTGAAGATGATCTCTATAAATTACATCATCAGAAGGAAGATAAGAAATGTATTGGCCCTGGGCCTCATCTAATGCAGTATTGATAGAAGCTGCAAGTCCTTTATTGATGCTATGTTGAAGATATTTTATCCGTTGATCTTCCAGGTATTCCTGAACGAGATGATAAGTAAGATCGGTAGAACCATCATTCACAATGATCAATTCCCAGTCGGAAAACGTTTGATTTTTCAAACAACTGATTGCCCTGCAAATAAATTTATCGTGGTTATAAGTGGGCATAATAACCGTTACCATTGGATTTGCAGGGTTAATCATAAATTATATTTTTAAAAATTCAGGAGCATTTATTTTTCTGTCTGTGATCGATGTAGTTACTTCCTGATGATAGGCGCCACTCGGAATGATACCACATCCGCCATACATTTTCATTACTCTTAATTGTGCCAATACATCTTCACCACAATGTTGCTCAGGCAGATCTTTCCAAAATTGAAATCCACCTGCTTCAATTAATTTTTGAGTATCGTACATTACACAACCGCCTACCCATGCGACTTTATAAGCCTTCGGGTCTTCCGGAGTACAGTGATATTTTTCCTGAATGTGAAGAATGTTAGCCGCATTATGCAAAGTATAACGCTGCCATTGCAATCCTTTTGGCGTGATCGTTTCCGGTTTTATTTCATCACCCCAAAATTCAATTTGTTGTTGATAAGGACGGAAATCATTTTTGAAACTAAGGCCTGTCAAGGCAGAACCAACAAATCCGCACTTATACTTTTGCAAACTCGCCTTCATGTTTTTTAAAACATAAGGCTCTAAAATAATATCGTCATCCAGAAATAAACTGTAGGCAGAATCCGAATGTTCCAATAAAAATTGTCTTTGCTGCGCCATTCCTTTTGGCGGTAAATTTTTTATAATGGAAACAGGATGCTGGTGTAATTCCAATAAATTGATAATCGTTTGAATCGTTTGATCTTCCATTAATGCATCTTCAAAAGACTGATCGGAAATAAGTACTTCAAAACTTATTTCCGTTTGAAAACAAAGACTGGTAAGCGTTACAGCCAACGCTTTCAATCTATTAAAAGTCGGAATAAGGACGTGAATATCTTTTATCTCTTTCATTATTTCTTTTAATTCAGGTTTGATTAATCTATGGATGCTATCAAAATTTTTATGATAAGCTTTTTTCCTCAGCCATTATTTTTCCTGTCTTCTTTACTTCATTTTTTTGTTCCGTTTCTTCAACAATTTCATTGATCCTGTGAATAATATTAGTGGTGGAAATATCTTGCAGGTAAGGGATTATTTTTACCTGGCATGAAAGTTTTTTTAAGAGCGGCAATTCAGGAATCGATTTCTCTGTATAGTCCGCACCTTTTACAAAAACATCAGGATGGACTGACTTTATTAACTGAAGCGGACTTTCTTCGCCGAACGAAATAATGTAATCAATACTTTGTAATCCCGCCAGCACAGTGATCCTGTCTTCTAATGTATTTACAGGCCGGTCTGGCCCTTTTACTTTTCTTGCACTCTCATCATTATTGACACCAACGATCAACACATCTCCGGCTTCACGTGCTTTGTTTAAAAGAGCAATGTGTCCTTTGTGAATTAAATCGAAACATCCATTGGTGAAAACAATTTTCTTTCCTTTTTTTCTCAGTTCTTTAATGATGCTTTCTAACTCTTCAGTGTTGGAAATGTATTTCGGAACGGAATTAAAATATGATTTCAATTGGACGTTTGTACAAAGTGCTGTTCCATCTTTTTGCACAACAATTGCTGCTGCGGCAGCGGCAATTTCGGTTGCCTCTTCCATTTTTAAACCTGACCCGGCAGCTAATGTTAATGCACTGATGAATGTGTCGCCAGCACCGATAGTATTTTTTAAATCACGCGGAACACAATTGACATGATAAGCTTTTTTCGCTTTTTGAAATAAGATAACGCCATCAATATCGAGGGTTACAACAACATTTTCTGCGCCACTGTTTTTTAGTAAAGCGTCACTTTTTTTCAATATCTGTTCAATGCGTTTGTTTTTAGGAACTTTCGGAATTTTCAAAAGCTGAAGTACTTCTTCATAATTAGGTTTTACGGCAAAGGGATGAAGATTTTTAAAACGGCTTACATCTTTTGAATCAACGATAATTGGTTTGGAAAACGAACCAATTGATTGCAGTGAATGGATAAAAGAATCTGTGATAACTCCAAATCCATAATCAGAAATAATTATTGCATCCACAAAATCTTCTATCTCAAAAAACTTTTGCAGCAATTCATTTTCAATTTCATCATTGATATCTGCGGTAGTTCCTTCATCGAGACGAAGAATAATATTCGATGAAGCAATCACTCTTTTTTTTGCGATCGTTTTACGCGTTTTATCTTTCAGAATAAACTCAGTATGAACATTATTCCTGTGTAAATTGTCAAGAAGGCATTTTGCATTGAAATCTTTTCCAAGTACTGTCAAATAGTATGTTTCAGCGCCTAATGCTGAAACATTAATGGCGGTGTTGGCAGCTCCGCCGCAGCTATAATTTTCCTCAGTTGAATTAAAAACCGGCACCGGCGCTTCTCTGCAGATCCTATCCGTTGTTCCATAAATATAGGTGTCTAAAATCGCATCGCCAATGACAAGTATTTTTAGATTCTTAAAATGATCAATAATATTTTTTATTTCGTTTTTCATACCTATTTCCTCTTTTCATTCTTATAAAACCTTTTAAAAAAATCCGTGATTCTTCAAAATAATTCACTTACGGCCATGAAGTTTCACGCATCGGAAGAACCATCACTTCAGGAATTACCGTTTCTGCAGGCTGGCATAAAACATATTTGATGGTTTCAGCCACATTTTTTGGATCCTGCAAAACATTAGGATCTACTTCCGGAAAACGTTCTAAAATAAATGGAGTTTGCATCCCTCCTGAAACCAATGCAGTCACTTTTATGTTGTCTTTTCTTGCTTCAGAATGTAATGCGTGACTAAATCCAAGTAATCCCCATTTGCTTGCATGATAAGCTGAAGCATTGGGCCATGCACGCTTTGCGGCTGTTGAGGTAATGTTTACAATGTGTCCGCTTCCATTTTTTTTCATAAAAGGATAAACTGATTTTGAAACATTGAAAGGCCCGGTAAGATTTACGCTGACCACTTTATTCCATTCATCATAGGTAATTTCTTCAATTGACTTTGTGTAATCAATTCCGGCATTATTTATCACCACATCAATCTTTCCATAATCCTTTATAATTTCATTGATCACATCCTGAACATTTTTTTCATCTGCAACATTCATTGAATAGCTTTTGATATTTCCACCTGCATCAGTTATTTCTTTTACTACATTCTGCAACTTATTTTCATTGACATCCACAGCAATAACTTTTGCTCCGTCTTCTGCCATTGTTTTGCAAATTGCCGCGCCAAGTCCTTGTCCTCCGCCTGTTACTAAAATCACTTTTCCTTTTACATTGTTCATTTTTAATTTCCTTTTTCTTTTATTGTTAAATTGATTATACCATTACCTGATCAGAAATTCTTTTTTTTTGTTCGTATGCTGTCGTGAATGTTTGCAACCAGTCTTCTGTAAAACGTTTGATACTAAATTTTTCGAGCGCTGTTTCTTTGGCCCCCTTTCCTAATTCTTTAGCTTTTTGATGATCTTCTAAAAGCATGTCCATTTTATTGATCAGCACATTCACATTTGTATCAACAAAGCCTGAATAATTATTTTTTACTGTTACCGGCATTTCTGTTGTTGCCAGGCCAATTACCGGAAGCCCTGTCATCATAGCTTCACAAACGGAAAGTCCTAAGCTCGTATACCTGATCGGGTTGAAGAAAAAACGATATTGGGAAATGAAAGACGGTAATTCGCTGATATTCATTTCGCCTAAACCACCCACTTCTTCAGAACCCATTCCAACGATATCGAGTGGAATTTGTTTTCTTACTTTTTCAAAGACATCAAGCCCCAATCTTCTTCCTCTTTTTACAATTCCATTGATGACTACAATTCCTTTTTTTATTTCGCCTGAGTAAGAAATATTTTTATCAACCATCACTCCGTGCTCAATCACTTTTGTAGGCGTGCGATTGTTGTTCCACATCAATTCATTAAAGTATGTTACATGAATCAGCAACATCTCCGGATCATCAACGATATGTTTCGTATCTGTTGGTATTTCTCTTGGCGGATCGTGTTCCAAATAAATTTTTGGCAAGGCTCTTTGTTCTTCTGAAAGAATTTCAAACTGATCGTGGAGATAATTTTTTTTTGATTGAAAAAGTATGCAATCAAATTGAAGATTCTTTATCTCATCGGCTTCTGCATTTATCACGTTATCACCCCATGGAAATCCCCATGTTCGGCCACCATAGCCTTCCTCAGCGCTTCCTTCTTTATAAGGAAGATAAAAAATGCAATCCGTTTGAGTAAGGTAATAGAGATAACTTCCATGAATATGCCACGTTAATACCTTCAACTTTTCTTTATTTACCATCCTGTTTTTTTTATGATCGGTTTTTAAATTATTGATTCATACCAACGCTCTTTGCTTTTTCTCAGTAATTTTTTTTTCAAATAAAAGATCTTGTGCTGCTTCCATAACTGCATCAACAGAAATATCCCTGACAAATGAAACCTTGTGCTCACAATCGTCTTGTGGCAAAAAAGGATAAGGATCGTTTGGAATAATTCCACAAAACGGACAAGTCATATTCCATGAAATTACGGGCCGGTGAATGCTTCTTGAAAGTGGTCCCCAGTTAATAAGATTGGGTGCCCAATAAATTCCAACTGTCGGAGTGTTGACTGCTCTTGCAAGATGCAATGGTCCGGTATCTGCGGCAATCACTAAATCTGCATGTTTTAAAATTGCCGATAATCCTCCAATGCTTAAAGTGCCACAAGCATTGATCGCCTTGTGTTTCATCCCGGAAATAATATCTTCAACGCCGGCGCAATCGCTTTCCGATCCTGTAAAAACTACTTCAATATTTTTTTCTTTTAGCCGATCTGCAAGAGGCGCATAATTTTCGGAAGGCCATGTTCTTCTGATATCAATAACAAAGGGATGCAAAACAATAAATGGTTTATTTTCAAGAAAAGAAAGTAATCCTTTGATCTCTTCTTCATCCTTCGGTAATACATTAATGTGTGATTCAGGATCATCAGTTGTGGCATGAATTAATTTGCTTACTTCCAGGTAACGTAATGTTTCACTTTGATAATAATAAAAAGGAACAGATCTGTCTAATGGTAAAGCGTTCTCACTTGTTAAACCTACTGTTATCGTCGCATTTAACCGATTGATAAATGGGTTAGCGGAAATACCATTTCCCTGGAAATGAATCGCAATATCAAAATGTTCTTTTTCCATTTCTTTAAAAAACAATTCCTGCTCTTCGAAATTTTCGGATTCATTCATTTCATCACGAATTCCTTTCATTATGGGAACTACAATAACGCGATCTACCGGGGAACGGGCAGGGATTAAAAAATCTTTATGCCATGGTTTTCCCAATAAAACAATTTCTGCTTCAGGATAAGTTTTGCGAATTGCCTGGATTGCAGGAAGTGTAACAATAAAATCGCCTAAAGCATTGGCACGTAATATGGCTATCTTTTTAATATTTTTTAATCGCATTAAATAAAAAGTTACAAATAAAAATTATAAAAGGGGGTCACGTTGGAATTTCAAAATGCGTGCCTTTTAAGTGATGGTATTATTCTTGACCAAATCAAATATGAGAGCCCACAATGGCAGGAAAGAATTGGCTTTAACAATAAAGTATTGTAGAAGAAATTACACAAAATTCGAGTCAAGAGTGCCAATGACTTTATTTTTTTAGGTGAATATTTAAACGATAAAAAATGACTGGAAAACAAGATCAGGTCGAAAATAATTTTTGCAAAGCAGTAATATTTGACATGGATGGAACTCTTATTGACAGTACACGATCTGATTTCTTAGCATGGCAAAGGTTGTTTTCTTATTACAATAAAACGATTACTTATGAGGATTATATGCCAATGCTTGGAATAAAAAGCGCTGAAATTGTAAAGCAATATTTGCCTGTAAAAAACGATGAAGAAGTGCAATTTGCTTTAACCCAAAAATTAGTTTTTTTCCATGAGATCATTTCCGAAAACGGTATTCAGCCGGTTGCTTATGCGGATGTTTTTTTGAAACAAATCAAACAACTGAATATTCCGGCTGCTCTTGCTACCAGCTCCAGAAGGGCTAAGATGGAAATGGTAATGGAGAAACTAAACCTGTTGATATATTTTGATACAGTTGTGACAGGCGGAGATGTGAAAAATGGAAAACCAGCGCCCGATATTTTTATTAAAGCTTCGGAAAAGCTTGGCGTTCCTCCACAGGATTGTATCGTATTTGAGGATGCTGCAAACGGAGTGAAAGCCGCAAAGAATGCATTCATGAAATGTGTCGCTCTTTCTTCAACACAATCTCCTGAGGAGTTGCAGGATGCAGATTTGATTATCGATACTTTTAAGAACCTTAGTTTTCGTGAATTGTGCTTGCAATTAAAGAGCGGTTCGAAATAAAAATTTAAAATATTTTTTCAGGAATTTTTTTCTTCAAAAAATATGAGTAATGCTGGCATAGTTTTTACCACCTTATTTTTTTTAATTCCTTAAAATATTTTAGCATGAAGATCAAAAGCAACGCCTTCAAAGATGGCGCTACCATTCCTGTGAAATTTACGTGTGAAGGACCAAACATCAGTCCTCCTTTGGAATTTAGTGATGTTCCTTCATCAGCAAAAAGCCTTGTTCTGATGGTTGAAGACCCGGATGCAGAAGCAAAGCCATGGGTTCATTGGATGGTTTTTAATATTCCTTCCGATACAAAAGGGTTTGAAGAGAATTCTATCGCACCAGGTGCTGAGCAAGGTTTGTGTAATGGAAATACTTTGGGATATGAAGGCCCTTGTCCTCCGGACAACGAGCATACTTATGTTTTTAAATTGTATGCGATTGACAAAATGCTGCCAACTGATCCAACTCCTGATAGAAAAAAAGTTTTGGAACAAGTCCAGGGCCATACGATTGATGAAGCTGTATTGCAGGGAAAATATCAAAAACAAAATCGAAACTGATATAAATCTGGAATTGCTTTTATAAAATCTGAAGAAATAAAATTGTTTTTTTATTTCGATACTTTGCTTTAGAACCAATACAAAAAAACCATCTCGTTTGAAGATGGTTTTTAAATTTATTTTTGTTCAGGATTAAATGTCTGTAATGATCCTGCTTTTAGGTTTTCCTTCCATCATTTCAACATTTCTGTTGATGAATGTAGAGAGTTCGTTTCCTTTCAGCAAACCTTGCGAAAGCAAAGCGAGATCCGTCAGATTCCTGACAAATGTTTCCTGTTGATCTTTGTTTTCTTCTTTCAGGATTTTTTGATAGATCGCATGATTTCCATTTACGGTCAAAGTAACTTCTTCAGGAAAATTTCCATAAAAGCTTCCCATGCCTCCGCCGCCATTCATTGCCATATCTTTCATTCTTCTCATGAACTCTGGACGTGTTGCAATCACAGGAGGAGCATCTGCAGATAAACCTTTTATTTCAACTGTTGTATGCAGGTCAGGAATTTCTACATGAAAAAATTCTTTCAGTTTTTCCTGTTCATCTTTGCTCAAAACGCTTTCATTATTTTCATTTTTATCAATTAGGTTTTCAACTATATCTGCATCAACTCTTACGAACTGTACGTCGTTCCATTTCATTTCCATGTTGCTGATAAATGCAGCATCTACAAGCGTTTCGAGCTTTACAACTTTCAATCCTTTTTTCTCTGCTGCTTTAATGAAACTATTTTGATGAACCGGATCGGTTGTATAAACCATTACCAGTTTTCCTTCTTTATTTTTCTGCTGACTTTCAGTTTCTGAACGATATTCGTCAAGTGTATAAAACTTATCACCATTTGCATCTTCATACAAATTGAATTTGTTGGCCTTCTCTAAAAACTTATCATCAGTGATCATTCCATATTTCACAAAAAGTCCAAGACTTTCCCATTTTTCTTCAAAAGATTTCCTGTTTTCTCTGAAAAGCTCATCTAATTTATCGGCCACTTTTTTTGTGATATAGGCACCAATTTTTTTTACATTCGGATCGCCCTGCAGATAACTTCTGCTGACATTTAAAGGAATATCAGGGCTGTCAATAACACCATGCAAAAGCATTAAGAATTCCGGTACAATATCTTTCACCTCATCAGTTACAAAAACCTGGTTGCTGTATAATTGTATTTTATCTTTCTGGATCTCATAACTCTTTTTCACTTTTGGGAAATAAAGAATTCCGGTAAGGTTAAATGGATAATCCACATTCAAATGAATCCAGAATAAGGGCGGCTCGCCGAATGGATACAATTCTTTATAAAAATCCTGGTAATCTTTATCTGTAAGTTCGGATGGTTTTTTTGTCCACGCAGGAGTTGGATTATTAATTTGTTTGTCTTCAAAGAAAATTGGAACCGGTAAAAATCTACAGAATTTTTCCAGCATGTGACGAATTCTGTCCGGCTCTAAAAATTCTTTGCTTTCTTCATTAATGTAAAGTATTACATCAGTACCACGTGATTTCTTTTTCGTTTCTTCCAATGTATATTCCGGACTTCCATCACATTCCCATCTTACCGCTTTTGAACCTTCTTTATAACTTTTTGTAACAATTTCCACCTTATCGCTCACCATAAAGGCAGAATAAAATCCAAGCCCGAAATGCCCGATAATATTGGCCTCGTTCTTTCCTTTGTATTTTTCGAGAAATTCTTCTGCACCGCTAAATGCAACCTGGTTAATATATTTATCTACTTCTTCTTCTGTCATTCCAACACCTTTGTCAGAGATCGTAAGTGTTTTTTTATCCTTATCAATTTTTACATGAATATCAGTATTTCCGATGTCGCCTTTTACCTCGCCAAGAGAAGATAAAGTTTTTAATTTTTGCGTCGCATCTACTGCATTACTTACTAACTCGCGAATAAAAATTTCATGATCGCTGTAGAGAAATTTCTTAATTATGGGAAAAATATTTTCCGTCTGTACCCGTATATTTCCTTTTTGCATAATATTTTTTTATCCTGTTTTACAAAACCGGTGCCATTGATTTTTTTATGCCATGCTGACATTAAAAAAAATCCGCCCCTAAAAGGAACGGAAATTTTTTCATTTTTTGAGAAAGACGTCTTTACATTGTTTTCGCCATATCGATCATTGTAGAAAGTTCTGTAACCAATTTATCATCGCTTCCATCAAAACCAATCGCCTTAAAACGAATCACTCCATTTTTATCTATTACAAACTTGGTTGGAATTCCGCTTACTTTAAATTGGTCAACCACTTTACTCTCATTGTCCATTAGCACATGAAAATCATACTTATTGGCAGCGATAAAATCAGCGGCATTTTTTTCTTTTTTATCAGTGGTTTCCCATGTATCAACAAAAACAAATTTCACGTCCGGATCGTCTTTAAATTTGGTAACCATCTTTTGCATTCCCGGAAAAGAAGCTTTGCAAGGGCCACACCATGTTGCCCAAAAATCGACAATCACTACTTTATTTTTTAAATCGCTCAGGTTTACTTTATTTCCTTTCAGATCCACCAAAGTAAAAGCAGGAGCGGCGTCAGAAAGAATTCCTTTTTTTAATTCTGCAATCATTTTCAGATCGCCATCTTTTTCCAATGCGGTTACATAATCTTCATACCCGTTCTCTGAGTTATGTTTTTTTACATAAGCGCGTTTCAAAATATCCTTTATACCGGAAGTAGATTTTCCATCTTTTACAAATTGCTCCAGCTTAGGAACATATTTTTTAGTGGATAAAGCTTTTTCGGCAAGCAATGCATAAGTGTTGTTTTCATCGGCGCTCATTCCTTTTGAAATTTTCAATGCCGCCTCTTCAGCATAAGGCAATCCTTTTTTGTAATTCTTTAATTTAAAATTTATCATCGCATAAGTATCTGCATACATTGCATAAGAAGTAGCACGTGATTTTTCATATTGACTTTCGGAAAGATAATCCGGCTTTTTTTCTGTGGGATTTTTCCATTCTTTTTTTGCAATATCCACCGCGGTTGCTGCCATTTTTTCTGCAACATTAAGGTCCGAATCTGTTTGCTGAATTTCCCATGCAGTATTATTATAAATTTGTGCCAGTGCCATTCCTTTTATATCATATTTTTTTATTGCAGCATCCATTCCTGAGTAATCTTTATTTGTTTGAAACGCAGTAATCAAGGCGCTTTGAAAGTAAGGCAATGAGCCTTGCAAATAGTTCCATGTGGAGTCATTTTTGATTTTGGATGAAATTTCATCAAGCATTTCCTGCTTTTTTACAAGATCTTTTTCCGCCAGATATTTCTGGATATAATCTCCTTTGGCAAGCTTGCCTTCCGGAAATTTTTCTTTTATTAATCCTGTCATGAATTTAGATTGCTGAGGAAGTTTGGCAATTGAATAAAGGCTTTGCAACTTCAGGTAATCATCCTCATTTTTCAATCCTGATTTGATTTCTGATTCAATTTCTTTTTGAATCAATGCAGGTGCTTCATCTTTATGTACCTGGCCGTACAATCTTAGATAAGAAACAGCAGCTTTAGTTTTTAATTCAGGATTGATTTTATATTCTTCATCAAGATATTTTAACGCCTTCTCATTATCAGGTTCAATGCCAGCGTTTCTTCCAAAAAACTGGTAGAATTCTGAAAGGCTTAAATCAGCTCCCTTCTTCAAATTGTCTCCGTCATAAAGTTGAATCCAATAACCGTTATTGGAGTTATTATCAAAATTTTTATCTGCAGAAAAACTGAAGAAAATAAAATTATCTGAAGTATCAGTTTTGACAGTTCCCATAAGTTTATCTCCGGATCTTTTTAAATTAAGATCATTTACTTTTTCACCGGCTCCTAAAGTGTAAACAATAGAATTAATTGGAGAAGTAGTATTGGTAAGGATTCCGGAAGGAGAGTAGCTTATGGTAATAACATCTCCGGCTTTTGGTTTCTCAGGAGAAAATGTAAAATTGTTTTGTGCAAAAGTTTGCATTGCAAAAAATAAAAGTCCGGTGAGCAAAAAGTTTTTTCTATTCATAGTAATAAGTTTTAGATGTTAAATATAACGAAATTTATAGTTGAGCAAAAGAAAAATGATTCTCTCTTTTAAAATTCTGCCATAAAATCTTCTTCATTTGTTCACTTAGCAATAAAAAAGAATAAAAAAAGCCATGCAAGGCGCATGGCGTTTAAAACATTTTTTTTAAATGATTAATAATTTCTCAGTTTCATTTCAACTCTTCTGTTCTTTGCCCGTCCTGCAGCAGTTTTATTATCTGCGATCGGATTTGTTTCGCCATAACCCGTTGCAGTAATTCTGCCGGTATCAATTCCGTTTCCTACCAGATATTGTTTTACAGAATTAGCGCGGCTTTCAGAAAGTTTTTGATTATTTTCATCAGTGCCTACATTGTCTGTGTATCCATTCACATCTATGTTGTAAGAAGGATTATCTTTTAAAATCTGCGCAACTTCTTTTAAAGATTTATAAGATTTTGCAAGCAATTTAGCGCTGCCAGTTGTAAAGAAAATATTATGTGCTGCTTTATTTACTTTTTGAACAACTACTGTATCAATTACAGGGCAACCAAAATTAGAAGCAGGGCCTGGTTCATTGGGACATTTGTCTTCTTCATCATTTACGCCATCTTTATCAGTATCAGGAACCGGACATCCCTGGTAACGCGCAACACCCGATACATTCGGACATTTGTCCTCTTCATCATTGATACCGTCTTTGTCCGTGTCGGGAATCGGACAACCCTGATATTTTGCCAAGCCTGCAACATCAGGACATTTATCATCAATATCAGCAATGCCATCGCCATCTTTATCAGGACAACCTTTTAATGCTGCAAGACCGGGCGTATCAGGACATCTGTCGAGACTGTCAACAACGCCATCATTATCACGATCTGAAACCACAGGAACAGGAACTTCAACCGGAGCAGCAATTGCTTTTGGTTTTCCAACATTAGCAATTATACCAATTGAATGATACAAATTATTTGGAACGATATTGCTGGATAAAGTGATGCGGTATTGGGATTGCAGCATAATATAAACCTGGCTTTGAATATTAAACTGGAAGCCAATTCCAACCGGAACATATCCGCCGATTTTATTGTAATAAGCCGCACCCAAACCACCTGTAGCAAAAGGAGAGAAGAAATGATTGTCAGAGATTGGACGCACATTTATTGTTGCATCAGCTTCAGCACCAACACCATTTCCGGGATTTGTAGTCTTAGGCAGATATTCATAAAAAACACCGCTTAATCTTCCCGAAAAATCAAAATATTTGTTAAGCCCTTTCCAATAGGAAAGAGAAAGGGATGGACTCATTTGTGAAATATGAGTAATGTCGCCATTTTTAAAAACTGAGCGTAATGATGAAGTATCAATAGCAGCGGGCGAAGCAAAATCGACGAAGCCGAAATTAAATCCAAATCCATCTTGTTTTATAGGAGAGAAAGGAGTTTGGGCGTTAATTTTGGTACTACATGATACGATCAAAAACAGAATCATTAATTTTAGTTTCATAGTAAATAGTTTGTTGATAAAATGGTTTTGAGCCGATTAAAAAGAAGATTTGTGAAAGTTAAAACAATAATTTTCTACAAATAAAAAAAATAAATATTGCTTTATGTTTTTTGAAAGCGAAAAATGATTCAGTTATATTTGCAAAACTTTTTTTTAAACATTCAGTAAACCATTTTTAAAAATATTTTACTCGCTGGGTAATTAAAAAATGGCCCCGTAGCTCAGTGGATAGAGCAACAGCCTTCTAAGCTGTGGGTCGAACGTTCGAGTCGTTCCGGGGTCACTGTTTTATTTCTTTCTCTTCTGTTACTAAATCAATCCAATCAATGCCGGATATTCAAATTGAAGAAAGCTGGAAAGAAGTTTTAAAAGAGGAGTTTCATAAAGTATATTTCCAAAACATAGTTACTTTTTTAAAAGCTGAAAAAGCTTCAAAGAAAATTATTTATCCGCCTGGTTCATTAATTTTTAATGCCTTTAAACAAACGCCATTCGAAAAAGTAAAAGTAGTGATCATTGGCCAGGATCCCTATCACAATAAATACCAGGCACATGGTTTAAGTTTTTCTGTTCCTGAAGGAATTCCCAAGCCTCCTTCTCTCTTAAATATTTTTAAAGAATTAAACAGCGATTTGGGAATTGAAATTCCTGAAAACGGCAATCTTGAAAAATGGACACAACAAGGTGTTCTTCTTCTAAATGCATCTTTAACCGTGCGTGAAAATGAGCCCGGAAGCCATTCTCAAATTGGATGGCTTCAGTTTACTGACCAGATCATCAAAAAAATTTCGGATGAAAAAGAAGGGATTATTTTTTTGCTTTGGGGTAAATTTGCTCATCAAAAGCAAGTATTGATTGATGAAACAAAACATTTTGTTTTAAAGGCTGCTCATCCATCTCCGTTCAGTGCTAACAATGGTTTTTTTGGGTGTAAGCATTTTTCCAAAACCAATGAGTTATTGATGAAACAGAAGAAGGCTCCTATTGACTGGAAGATTTAGTTTGAATTTAAAAAAACAGATTTTGAAAAGTTTTTTTGCAAAAATATTCGCAGTATGGGCGCTTCTTATTTTTACAGTTACCCTTTTGTGTGTAATTATTCCGATGTGGCTGATTGGAATTTTTAACGAGCCCAAAAGAACAGAAGCATTCCGGAAAATTTCAAAAGGATGGATGCAGCTATTTTTCTTCCTCTCAGGTTGCAGATTAAAAATTACAGGCAAAAGAAATTTTGAATCAGGCAAAAACTACATTGTTGTTTCTAATCACAATTCTTTTTTTGATGTTCCCGTGCTGACTCCATTTATTCCCAGAGCTAACAAAACGATTGCAAAAGCAGAACTGGCAAAAATTCCATTATTTGGATTAATTTATAAAAGGGGCTCTGTTCTTCTTGACAGAAATGATAAAAAAAGCCGACAGGATAGTTTTAAAAAAATGAGAAAGGTCCTTGAAATGGGAATGGATATGTGCATTTATCCTGAAGGAACACGAAACAGAACAATATTACCTTTAAAAGAATTTCATGACGGCGCTTTCAGATTAGCGGTAGAAACAGGAACACCAATTATTCCTGCATTGATTTTTAATACAAGAAAAATTTTGCCTCCGGGAGTTTTTTATTTTTGGCCAGGAAAGATCGAATTACATTTTCTTCCCCCGGTCTTAGTAAATAAGGAAGAGAATTATGTTGCATTAAAAGAAAGAATTCATTTTTTAATGGCTGAATATTATTTAAAGCACCAGTAAAGCCGGTTCCAGGTAGAAATTTTAGAAAAGATAGAATTTATTCGATCATTTTGTTTCTCATTCCATACATGATCAATCCGCCAATTGTTTTTGCGCCTACTTTATTTTTCATGTTCTGTCGAATCGTTTCAATAGTTCGTGGGCTTAAAAATATAATTTTTGAAATTTCCTCAGTTGTTTTGTCTTCACCAAGCAGTTGTAATATTTTCAATTCTTTTTCATTAAACGTGACAGGAACCTGGTTGCCATAATGAACCCGTACATTTTTTTTCTGCATTAATTTCCCCATTACTGCTTTATTCACCAATTGGTTGAAATAAAATTCTTCATTCATACAGGTGAGAATCGCTTCATAAATTTCATCAGGATCAGTTGTTTTGGTAAGATAGGCGTTAGCACCCATTTCCATCATTTTGCTGATCATTTGTTGATCATCATACATAGAAAGCACGATGATTTTTAAATCTTCATATTCTTTACGCAACATTTCGATTGCATTAATTCCATCAATTTCCGGCATCCTGATGTCCATTAACAATAAATCCGGTTTTTTAATAGTCATTTTATGCATCAGATCTTTTCCATCTTCCGCTTCCCAAATCATTTTTAAATCTTCCTTTGGATTAAGTGCCATTTTAATGCCATCTCTGAAAATCTTATGGTCATCGGCAATCGCAATTTTGATAATAGTAGATATTGACATTTCAGTAGTCTTAGGGATAGTATGGTGTAAATATAAGAACTCTAACGAAAACTTTGATATTATATTACTTTAATTCTGCACTATTTACTATAAATATTGAAATTTTAAAGAAAAGCTACGTTGCAAAATTTCCTTTTCACTGATAGTAGTTATTCGAAAAAAGCTTGCGGTTTCCGAAAAAAGAGTGCAAAGACTCCATACCACCTTCTTATTTTTTTTGGGAAATCGTAGATTTACGACCGTAAGAAAACTAATTTTTTTCATAGTAAATTTACTATATTTACATCGTATAATTACCTTATTTTTTATCGTTAATTTACTTGTTTTTTCTGCTGTAAAGCTTTACTGGACTATGTTTTAGCGAAAATACATATTTTAAAATAAAAAAATGCCAGTTGTACAAAATCTTTTTTTGTAAGAAGTTAGACGTCTGATTACCCGAATAAAAAGCATTACAAAACAAAAAACTTACATTATGACAAAGAATGCACTTGAAACCAAGAATCTGGCCGAAGTTGGCGAAGACATCGGATTAGCAGAAGGCGCTCAACTCGTAAAAAATTTCAGAGAAGCGAATCCTGATGCAACTCCAGGTTACTACATTGGACGTAACATTATTGAACAGATCTTAAACCAGCCAGGATGCGTTGGTATTAATTTCCGTAAATGCCTTACAGAAACAAACGAAGAACACTTAGTTTACACAGGCGTAGATGCTGATGGTAAAGATATTCTTCAATTTTCTGTAGTAACAACAGCCGGCGATATTGAAAAATATGATGGCATCGTTGCAGATAGAGTTGTAATTGACTGGACAATCTGGAATGGTACCGGATCAGGTACATCAAGCAGCAATAATTAATTTTTGAATTTTGCAATAATTTCTGAAATATGTAGTTATATTTGAAATAAATTTAACTGCTATTCTCAAAACGTTATTATACACGCATCTTTCATTTACGGCACTACCCTTAGTGTTTTTTCTCTTATTTAAAAGAAATAAGAAAGAAAAAGCACTAAGGGTAGTTTTATTTTATGTAGTCTACTGTATCATTAATGAGTTTACAAACTTTTATCTTCAAAGCCTTCACTCATCATTTGTAATTATTTTATTTGCTCTTTTTACTGTCGCTGAATTTTCTTTTTTTTGTTATTTTTTGTATTTAATAATACAAAAGTCAGTAAAGAGGGTTGTTTTATTTACCTGGGTAGGATTTTTATTTTTTGCTTTTGCTGATTATTTTTTTTTCAGTAAGGGCCAAGAATTCGATTCGTTTGCTATAGGAATTGAATCGATAATAATTCTTCTATTGTGCGTGTATTATCTTTTCACACAATTAAAAATGTCAAATAACTTGTTGATTTACTCAACATTTAATTTCTGGATAATTATTGCTTTTTTAATATATTTTTCGGGTACTTTTTTCCTTTATATTATGACTGAAAGTATGAGAGAAAATATTGCATTTCAGAAGCAATATTTTATTATTAATATCTCCTTCAATATCCTAAAGAACATTTTACTGTGTGTAGCTATGACAATGAAACTAAACCACGCAGTAAATCAGCAAAAACCGGCAATTCCTGAATTAGACGATGATCTTTTTATTCAAACTAACACTAATCAACAGAACTAGATGTTTTTTCTACAGGTAAAAGCTACATTAGGCATTTCAAGTGTATTGATACTTGGTACGCTAGGAATGTTTTTTATGGCCATT
>Ga0134125_10002825_pt1 | contig 20391 bp, 19 predicted proteins | sample KB31751_FD_96464 | JGI IMG/M metagenome (GOLD analysis project Ga0134125, IMG submission 96464) | Terrestrial soil microbial communities with excess Nitrogen fertilizer from Kellogg Biological Station, Michigan, USA - KB3-175-1 | ecosystem: Environmental > Terrestrial > Soil > Unclassified ... | reverse complement strand
TATTCGGCTTTAATTTTTTGACTTTAACCACTTCGAGGTAAAAATCGTAGAATGAAATTGAACGACTACCATTGAAGTGGCGCTTTATCTCATCCGCAGCCACCGCCTTACCATTCATTTCGTTTTTAAGTATAAAGTCCTTAAAATCTTGTTCGCATTTTGCTAAAGCATCATTTAAGATACTAGCATCGGGGGCATTTTTTTGTAGCCGACCACTTACTTTATCCCAGTAAATTTTTTCAGCTTCTTTCTTTGCCGGAATTTTAATCTGTTTGTCATCCAACCTAACTAAATAGTAGATTGGATATTTACCGTTTAGTTTGATTTGCTTATCAGTTCTTAGGATAGCTTTAATAGAAACGCTTACTACCATTGTATAAAGTTTTACGGTTAAATAATGGGTAAGCTATTTGAATGACAGCAAAGCGCAATGAAAAGAAGGGATAAATTCAGGATAGCAAACGAAGGTTTATTATTTTAAGTATGATACCCAAGTTTCACTTGTTACAAATATTTTCATACCTTAGTTGTATATAATTTTTACTTTATGACTAAAAACAATTCATCAAAACAAAATAATCCTTCTAAAGGAAATCCTAAGTCGCCGCAAAAACCATCACCTCCTGCAAAAATTAAAGGGCACGACCCAAGTGTAAGAAAAGGAATCGATAGTGAATCAAGGCCAAAGCCACCTAAAAAATAAGTCCAATATTGAACATCATATAAATTAGCCCTAAAAACATAAGCATTATACTTAATATATTTCCATAATTTACTAAGTATCCAAACTGTTTTGCTTTACAATCCATCTTCTCTATTTTTTCGGTTTCATCTTCTTCATTTTCTAAAGAATGTATAAATAGTTTATTAGATTCTAAAGATATAGAATGATCTTTATAAGCACCCCATTGGGAAATAAAGTTTGATATTATTGAAAATAAAAACATAAACCCAGCTACCTTAAACGGAATGTTTAGATTATTTATTTGTGTATAATTTAAAATCTTGCTTGATGCAATATATTTCATTATCTCAGTAGAAGCATATATACCAGCACTACACACCGAGATAATTAGCAAGTCTATTCGCTGTATAGAATATAATTTATTTGACCTTAAAACATCAGAATGTTTTTCTAATTTTAAAAGGTATTTATCTTGTTTCGCTCTTTCTTTTTCTTTTGTAGTCATTTTTTTTATTCTTGGTATTCTTGTATTTCTTAATCCTTGTCGAGTTTTCATTATATGAAGTTTTAAAAATTACTGACAATTATATGCTCTACTAAAGTCATTAAATTTCATAGCATTTAATCTCAAATGTAAAACAATAAAGGAGAAAGCATGAAAATAAAATTAGTAAGAACGTCCTTTTGCATGTAAGATTTTAGTGAAAATTGTATTTTATTAGCTCATTAATAATTTATAAACGAAACATGACGTTACTAAAGACTATTTAAGACGCAACATTGAAAGTAAGAATGAATAAACCTTATATTTAACCTTTATTGATTACAAAAGCAAAATAAATATACAATGCATCAATTACCAAAAGAGATAAAATTAGATTTATTTACTGCTTTAATCGGAGAAAAAGATGTATTCGGAAAATTATTAACTGGGAATAACATTTTAGATTTTTTATCTAAAATCTGGAATTTAGAAACAATGGATTCCGAAGACAATAGATTTAAAAATGCCCGTGAAGACATTTGGCAACATACCATAAATAATCAAGATTGGAATTATCGTGAATTATTTATCGACAGATTAAAATTAATCGAAGACGATGAAAAATTTGATTCCTTTATTGAAACTATATTAAGTCCAGAATGCAGAAAAGATGCGGATGAAATAATGCGTTTTGTATTAATTACAAACTCCTATATTGAAAAATTTGAATATGCATTGGCAATTGATAATTATAACGAAGAGAATATTCCTGTATATAAAATAAAAATAAAAGATGATTTACCATTAGATATTAAAGAAAATAAAATTCCATTTTTTGTAATTAAGAATTTAAGTGGTAGAAGTGATAATCCGTCCTCTCATTCAAAACCAACTCAATTTCCCTCATTTGTTTTAGCGTTTAATAGTGGTTGGAATGATTATGGTAGAAAGACTTCTTTTTCTCTTTTTTATTATAATGAAGGGAAAGACGTAAATTATATTGGAGACTTGAAAATTATTCGAGAGGATGAATTGCCAATTTCTGATGTTATTCCTGAGGAATTTGTTACTCTAAATAAAGAATATTGTTCTTTAGGCTTAGAAATTTCTTTTTATAAAAAACTAAAAGAAATTTTTAATCAAGATTTTGAAAGTATTCTTTTTGCTCTAAAGGATTCAGCATTCTTTATAGAAATTCAAGAAAAATTTGAAAGAATAAATTCATTCAATAGCTCCCTACTAAGAACAGATACACAAGAAAGAGTTTTAAGAGAGGCAAGGTATATTATATATGACTATGATCGCTCAAACTTATATTCTTTTAAATATATTTTTAAGCCTAAATTTTCAGAAGATTCAACTGATATTATATTCAGCTTTAGCGATAATCATAAATTGAAAATAGCTAATAGAATATATGCAATTATTGGCAAAAACGGTACGGGTAAAACACAATTAATAACATCTTTACCGTTAGACATATCAAAAAAAGACGACCAACGTTTTGTTCCTAAAGCACCTTTGTTTAGTAAAGTTATAGCCGTCTCTTACAGTATTTTTGATAAGTTTGAAATCCCAAAAAAAACATCTTCTTTTAATTATTCTTATTGTGGTTTACGAAATGGAAAAGGAGAAGAATTCTCTGAAAGAGGATTAGTACTAAGATTTCATAACACATGGAAAGAAATTGAAAAAAAAGGAAGAATACTTCAATGGAAAGCAATTTTATTAAATTTTATTGAAAAAGAAATAATTTCAGAATTTATTATTAAAAAAGAAGATAATAGGAAGCAGGAATATACTGTAAATATTGACGGATTTAATAGAATTAAAAACAAATTAAGCTCTGGACAAAATATTATTTTATTTATTTTAAGTGAAATTGTTGCAAACATTAGATTCGATTCACTTCTTTTATTTGATGAACCTGAAACTCATTTGCATCCGAATGCTATATCTCAATTAATGAATTCAATCTATGAACTCGTAGAGGAGTTTCAATCTTATTGTATTATTGCTACTCATTCGCCATTAATAATTAGGGAATTAATTTCCAAAAATGTATATGTAATAGATAGAAGCGAAAATTTATTATCTGTTAATAGAATTGGCATTGAATGTTTTGGAGAAAACTTATCTACTTTAACAGAAGAAGTTTTCGGCAACAAAGACGTTCATAAGCAATATAAAAAAATAATTGGAGATTTGGTTAAGAAGGGAGATTCATTTGACGATATAGTTTCTTATTTCAAATTTGATGAACTCCCATTAAGTTTAAATGTTCGTCTGTATTTACAAAGTATCATAAAAGAACGCGATGAAAAACCTAAAAGCAACTAAAATTAACTCTTTTGAGTTTTACAAAAGCGTTGTAAAGAGCAAAAGAAATTCTGTTGCCGACCCTGATTATACAACTAGGATTAAATTATTTAATGATGATATTGAAAGGTTTTATAAAATTTATGATGATTGTTTCAATAAAAAAGAGCTAGGAAAATTAATTAGTAATGGATACACCGATAAAGAACTGGAAGATTTACACAAACTATATTCTTATAGTCAGTCAGTATTTCAAAAATTAAAAACTGAAATAACCACGACCGAACACGGTAGAAAAATTTCAACTTGTCAAAACTGTTCAGTTAGCGAAATAAATTCTTTTGACCATTTTGTCCCTAAAATGGAATTTGCGGAGTTTGTGGTTAATCCTAAAAATTTAATACCAAGTTGCACAATATGTAATGGACATAAAAGCACCGCATGGAGAAACGGTGATAAAACAGTTTTTTTAAATTTATATCTTGATGCCCTTCCAAACATACAATATTTGTTCGTTGATGTCATTATTGATGTTGCAAAGAAAAGCATTGTTACAACGTTTTCATTAAACAATAAAAATGCCGTTGACCCCGATTTATATAAAATAATAGAACATCATTATTTAAAATTAAATTTACTAAACAGGTTTAGTGAAAATAATGACAGCGTAATTACCTATGTAATTAATTCTATTACGCCCAACTTAGGTAAGTTACCATTAGATGAAATTAGAAAATCTGCTATTGAAACAAGTAAGCTAAATAAAATCGCTTTTGGGCATAATTATTGGAAATCCATTTTAGAAATCGAATTAATAAACAATGATGAATTTGTTGAACATTTCATAGTGAATCCTGTAATAAAAAATAGTTAAAAAGCATAATTTTAATTGAGAATAAAAAAGAAATAAGAAAAATAATATAATGATACCAACTCCAACTCCTCCAACTGATAGTTTATATAAGTTTATGGCTATTTCGGGTATTATTTTAATGATAGTATTTGGCTTCTTGATATTTAACCCACTTCATTCAGACCAAGAACGTTGCATTAAATATAATGAAGAAGTCGCACTACTAAATATCCAACGAGATATACTTAAAGAAGAGCTCGAATATTCCATAAGGCATGACCCACAATTTGATTCCACACATTTGAGTAAAGGAGAGATTAAGAAATATATAATCGAATACGTTTATAGAAATGAAGCATTTAAGAAGAAGGCAAATGAAATTAAAATAAAAAATGCCGAAATGGCTTCAAAACTTGCTACGATTGAAGCTTATAGAAAGCTACGTACAGAGGTAGAGCTTACCTACGCTTTTCTTCTTTATTCTGGCGAAATTATTTCTATAATTGGCTTTATTTTATGGTATACCAGAGCTCAAAAACCTATTGATGTTATAGAAAAACAAAAACTTCTAAAAGAAGAACTTTGGAAAGAAAACTGTCAATCCTGTTTTAAGACATTTTTTTTTCCTTATGAAAGAGGAAACGAAGAAGATGGCAGCATAAGTAAATTATTCTGTATAGATTGTTATAAAAGCGGAAAATATACGGAACCAGAATTAATTAAAAAAGATGCTGTTGAGCGTTTAAGAAAAAAATTATCAATCCTAAAATATGGTAAAATAAGACGGGCAATAGAAGTTAGAAGATTTAAGAAAAACACCCTCCGTTGGAATAGACAAGAGGTTTGGTAACTGCTATTTGTTTTTCATTAAATGGGTTTGTATGCTGTCTATATTATAATGTTGGTCCTGCTCAAATAGAAACTTATATGTATCAGGAGCATCTGTTTTACATTTATTCAAATATTCATTAGCTTCTATGCTATTTTTAGCTTTTAAGTCAATCTTGTAAATTAAATAACAAGCTACTCCTTTAGAGTTTAGTGCGACATTTTCATTTGCTACTAGATTTTTTAAAGCATTTATATACTTTTCTCTATTCGTAGTATCTCTTAAATAAGAATTCATTAAATAGAATGCCGTTCCTTCATAGCTTATATCATCGTGCTTATCAATAATTTGTTGAAACACATGCGGCAACCCCGCTTTATTTAATGCTCCAAATACATTATCCATTCTTTCGATAGTTGGATTGTCTTTAGTCATAATATTTATATAAACGAACGCAAAGAAAAAACCAATGAAAGCCCAAATAATTGCTGTTCCTACTACATCTGTTTTAGATGGCGAATTTATTTTTTCAAAAGCATTTACTCCTTCTCCACGGATTTTGATTTTAAATTTAGAATCCGTCTTAACCTTAGACGTTATAACAAAATCAATATCTTCTTTAGGGTTTAAAAGTTCAACGCTAAATTTCACCTGAGCGTCTTTCTTTTCCAAGTTCGTTATTAAATCATGGTTAGTAATTTTATCTATTTCAGCATCAGAGATTGTTATATCGGCAGTAATGTTTTTAATTAATTTGCCGCCATTGTTGGATATTTTAATAGCATAATATTTACCTTGAGCATTATGGATTGGAAATAAATCAGATTCTGTAACCGTATAGCTAAGGATTAACTTTTCTCTTCTTCTCCAAATGTGCCAACTATACCAAATTGTAAAAAGAAAAAGTATTATTCCTCCAGCGACATTAGTTGTTATTGTAGTAAGCATATAATAGAGTTTTGGCAAATATATATTATTCTACAAAGTAAAACCTTAAAGAAGTTTTCTACCTTAGTCGTGCTAATCAAATTTAAAACCCAATTATGATATTCATTTTTGTTCTTCTCGGATTTTCAATTAATGCCTTTGCTTTATTTAATATTAGTAAGATTAAAAGAAAACTAAGTGATAGTGCTATCCTTGAGTATGAAAAACAAATAAGACCTGCCTTTATTAAATATTATTATTTAGCTATTATTCCACTTATAATCTACGTAACTTTACTTTTAACTGGAACAACCGAAGTATTAAATTACATATGGTTAATCGCTATAATTACGTTTATATTGGATACGTTTACCATTTATAAGCTGAAAGCCAAATTAAGCGTAGCCGAAAATTCAAATACATTAATGGATTTACTAAAGTTCTTTATTGCGTTTGTTTATAGTAAATACTTTTTACTGTTAGCCTTGTATATCTATATAATATCAGCTTAAGAGAATATGAGATACCTACTAATCACCTTTCTAATCCTACAGTCGTTGATAGTTTTTAGCCAAGAGAAAGATAGCTTAGTGAAGTTATATACCTATAATGGGATTTTATTTGAAACAGGATATTTAAAAAAAGGAAAGAGAGATGGGGAATGGAAATTTTATAATGATAGCTTAGGATATTTGAATAAAGTAGAATATTATAAAAACGATTATCCACATGGTGAGGTTAAAGAATATAATTCTTCGGGCGTTTTAATTTCAAAAGGTTTTTATAGTAATAAAGCAATAATAAAATCTAAAACGAAGGAAGAACAATTTGGGGGATATGTTTACTCTTATAAAACATTGCCCGTTGGAGAATGGTTTTACTACGATGATAAGGGAAAGCTGATAAAAAAAGAATTGTACAATAAAAAAGGGCATAAATTAAAAAAAGAAATTTATGAGTAAGCCCATAATCAAATTAATAATAGGTTGTTTAACATTATTCTTTTTAACCAACTGCGGGGGTGTAATAGGAAACATAAAGGAATATGTTTGTTATTCAAACGAACAAAAATTAAAGTCGGCGGTAGAGTTAGTCTATAAGAAAAACCCTAATTTAATCGCTCTACCTGATACACTTAATTACGGCAAACAATACGATGGTAAATTTTATTATAATGAAAAGTATAAAGAGTATTTTATATACATAAAAGACGATAAAGCTTATATACTAAACTTTTGTATAATTGAAAATGATTCACTAAGTCAAAAATCTACTATTGCTTTATTAAGGGGAGCAGAATATGGAAAGACTTTAGACCTTGAATCTAATATAAGCCGTGCGGAAAAATCAAAGTATAAAGAACTCTTTGAGAAATATTTTATCGGAAAAATGAATATTGAGATTGCCCCTTACTAACACTTAAAAAAATAATGCTCTCCTCATCTAACTTAGAAAAACTAACTATCCAAGTCTACACCGATTCCACTTTATCTAAAACGGTAGAGCCTACTTATACTGTAATGATTAATTCAGATTATTCTGTAAGTGAAACTTTACCGAAAACTCTTGCCGTTAAACTTAGCTTCGATTCTACTAATAGTAACGAGGTTTCAAAGGAAGTAGAGGTTTTTAAATCTATCGTATATAATTATAACGGAGAAGTACATAACCCGAATTATCTTAAACTTTTGATAGGAGAATTGATATTTAACGGTCGCTTAGTAAGTTTCGAGATAAACTATACTGGGTTTAAACCCGACGGAACACCTTTAAAAGCTATCTGTTTAGCCACTTTTTCAGCTTAAAAACCTACCCTTCTATAAAGCCCAACAAAATCAACCTTTCTTAATCCATCTCCTCTATACTCCTTATCTATCAACCATTCCTACGGGGGTTAGTATAGGGGTTAATTTCAGCTTTTTTTTACTCATTTTCGGGATTTCTAAAAATCTCACTACCTCTGAACCCCCTGAAAAATGGACATAAAAAAAGGTCGATGCTTTGAAACATCGACCTATGTAGCCCGTACGAGAATCGAACTCGTGTTTCGTCCGTGAAAGGGACGCGTCCTAACCCCTAGACGAACGGGCCATTTTTAATGGAGCGCAAATGTACATTTTTTTTTTAACCTGCAAAAAAAATTACCAAGCAATTTCATCGCCAATATTTCCGTCGGTTTGCGATTTAAAGCCCAAACGCTTGCCTGTTTTAAGTTTATCGCTTTGTACACGCTCAATAATTTCGTTTAACGATATCTCTCTAACATTGTCTGCTGGCGGTGTGTATAGGTCAAAACTGATGGCGTAGGCAATTAAATCGTACACTATTTCTTTCAGGGTATCACTTGATATTTCGGTATCCGAAAAATTGCTGTATTTATACCCCAAAGGCGGTTTAGCCTCTAAAAAAAAGCGGTTTTCGCGGTTTATAAACAGGCGAGATATAAGATAGCCCAAATCTTGCAGGCGGTTATACTTAAAACTATCTGCCAAAAAGTTATATACATATATAATGCCACAGTATGAGTTTAGCTCGTTTTGCTTAATATAACCTGTTTTAAACATAGGGTGCGCCTTATCAAACTCAAAAACGTTGCTATGCATATAAAAAACAAGCATATCTCCAGCTACTTTTAATTCGATTTCATGGTCGCTGGGAAAACGAAATTCAATGGTAATACGCCTATCAATTTGAGATACTTCTCTGCGTAAATCTTCAGCTATGGTTTTCACCACATCTTTTAACACATCAAAAGTGTTTTGTGTGTTTTTATACACATCCTGCTTCATGACTGATTTTTCGCGAAGCATTTTCAATATTTGATCTCTCTGGTTATCAGCCATGTTTTGTGTTGTTAATTAGACAAAAACTAATATGCAATTGCAAATAAAACTCGTTGTTCAGATGGTTTGCCACTATATATACACGTACCAGCCTCCTTTTTATTGTTTAAAGGAATACAGCGTATGGTAGCTTTGGTTTCTTCTTTTATTTTTTGTTCGGTTTCGGGTGTGCCATCCCAATGCGCATAAATAAAACCACCTTTTAAAAGTGCTTTTTTAAACTCATCATAGGTGTCAACCTGCTGTGTACTTTCCTCACGGCGAGCAAGAGCTTTTTTGTACAAATTATCCTGTATGTCTTTCAATAAATTCTCAATATTATGTTCTATGCCTTCTATCGCCATAACCTCTTTTGTAAGGTTATCGCGGCGAGCTACCTCAACGGTTCCGCTTTGCAAATCGCGTTCGCCAATGGCAATTCTAACCGGAATGCCTTTCATTTCATACTCTGCAAATTTCCAGCCCGGACGCTGTGTATCGCGATTATCATACTTAACCGAAATGCCTTTAGCTTCTAGTTTTTGTTTGATGTGAGCAACCGTTTCGTTTAGTTTAGCCAAGCCTTCTTCGCCTTTATAAATTGGCACAATAACTACTTGCGTAGGTGCTAATTTTGGCGGAACTACAAGCCCTTTATCATCGCTGTGCGACATAATAAGTGCGCCCATTAAACGCGTTGATACACCCCATGAGGTTGCCCAAACATAATCTAAAACACCCTCTTTATTGGTGAATTTTACATCGAATGCCTTGGCAAAATTTTGACCCAAAAAATGGGACGTGCCTGCCTGCAAAGCTTTACCATCTTGCAACATAGCCTCAATACAATATGTATCAAGCGCGCCGGCAAAGCGTTCGTTAGGAGTTTTTACTCCTTTTACAACCGGCACGGCCATAAAATTTTCCACAAAATCGGCATATACATTTAGCATACGTTCGGTTTCTTCAATCGCTTCTTTTGCAGTAGCATGAGCCGTGTGTCCTTCTTGCCACAAAAACTCGGCGGTACGTAAAAATAAACGTGTGCGCATTTCCCAGCGTACTACGTTTGCCCATTGGTTAATTAACAGCGGTAAATCTCTGTAAGATTGTATCCAACCACGGTAGGTGTTCCAAATAATAGTTTCGGATGTTGGACGAACAATTAATTCTTCTTCCAGTTTAGCATCTGGGTCAACAACAATTTCACCATCAACATTTTTTAAACGGTAATGTGTAACAACAGCGCATTCCTTAGCAAAACCATCAACGTGACTAGCCTCTTTACTAAAAAAAGATTTTGGTATAAATAAGGGGAAGTAAGCATTTACGTGTCCGGTGTCTTTAAACATTTTATCTAATGCTTGTTGCATTTTTTCCCAAATAGCATAACCATTTGGCTTAATAACCATACAACCTCTAACAGCACTGTGCTCTGCTAAATCTGCTTTGGCAACTAAATCGTTATACCATTTACTAAAGTCTTCGGCGCGTGTTACTAGTTCTTTGCTCATAAATTCTGTTAAATCCCCCCGGTTTGGAATAGTTTTTGTAACTTTATCGTAGAAAATCCTACTGTACAAAAATAGGATTTAAACATTTAGAGCCATGAAAAAATTAAGCATATTATTTATCAGTTGTGTTTGTTTAACATTGATAAGTTGCAAAGCTCGTTTCGATAATATTGCTGCTAACAGCAATGATGATGTATATTACAACCCTGCTAAAGACCCGAAACCTGTTGCTAAAACAACACAAAACCCTGCTGTTGCACAAAACAATAATAACAACCAACCAAGCTACAACCCTAATGCAGGGAAAATTGCTGCAACGCATGCAGATAGCATAAACCCTAATTACAAAGACCCTAATTTTAATTACGATGATTATTATGATAACGCTTATGCTGCGCGTGTAAGTCGTTTTCAGAACCCAATTTATGGAACAGGTTATTACGATAGTTACTATACTAACCAATATTCGTATACAGGTAACCCAAGTAATTATGGTAACAGCATTTATAACAACTACCCAAGCAATATGTACAACTCATACAATAATTACGGCATGGGTAATTATGGCATGAGTGGTTATAACCCTTATGGAAGCAGTATGTATGGCAACAGCATGTACGGCGGCGGCTATGGCAGCAGCTTAAGTATAGGTTATAGCAGTGGTTATGGCATGGGATATAATCCATATGGCTATGGATATAACCCTTATGGAATGAGTGGTTGTGGTTACAATCCTTATGGCATGTCTGGCTACTATGGCTCTATGGGATATAATCCTTACGGAATGGGCTACAACCCTTACGGAATGGGTTATGGCATGGGCTACGGAATGGGCGGTTATAGTGGTTACAACCCATATAGCACTATGTATAGTAGCGGCAGTTATTATAACCCATACGATTATAACAGCGTTAGCAGTAACGCCTATAATGGGCCACGTACTTCGCACACGGGCGGTAACAGTACAACCACATCAAACGGACCAAGAGGTTCGCGTGAAGCAGGGCCTACAACATCTACACCACATTTTGAGAACCCAATAGTAGCAGTACCGCCAACAAGTGTAGAAAGATTTAATCAGGTTTCTATACCAAAAGAAAATATGATAAAAATTGCTGAAACAAAATCTCCAACCAGATTTAATCCGCAATATCAATCGTTAAGCAACAATGCAGCTCCTGTAAACAGTGGCAATGGATTTCAACCAAATTCAAACCCAAGAAATACAGTAAATCAAAACTCAAATAATAATTATTATCCAAATTCAACCAGACCTGTTGAGAGTTCTCAACAACAAAGTCCGCCACAAAAACAAACCAGGTGGTTTACCGGTGGTAGCGGTGGCGGAAATGAAAATAATGCAAACACTACTCGTCCTGTAAATAATTTTAACGAAAACAACAACCCCGGATTTTCCGCACCTACACGTAACAGTGGTTGGGGTGGTGGTAACAGCGGTGGAAGTTGGGGCGGCAACAGCGGCGGCGGTTTTGGTGGAGGCAGTGGTGGTGGTCGCGGAGGTAGCTTTGGTGGAGGCGGCGGAGGCGGAGGACACGTTGGTGGAAGACGCTAGGCAAATTATTTTTTCAAAAAAATTATGATAAAGAAACTTTTTGCACTTGTTACAATATTTGTAAGTAGCCTATCTTTTGCGCAAAACGACGTAGACGCTATGCGTTATTCGCAAACATCTTCATATGGAGACGCTCGCTTTATGGCTATGGGTGGGGCTTTTGGCTCACTTGGGGCAAATGTTTCTTGTATGAATTTTAACCCTGCCGGCATTGCTATGTATAGAAAAGGAGAAATAGTGGTTACACCCGGGCTTCAGTTTCAATCAGCAAATGCAAGTCATTATGGTACTAACGAATCTGATTTTTCTACCAAATTAAGTCTTTCTAATATAGGTTTTGTGGCTGCATGGAATCAACAACCCATGAGCATGCGAACCACTACTAATAACTATCAACCCTATAATGGTGATAGATATGGCCCAGGCAGTAATAAACAACAGCAAGCACCGGCGCAACCAAAACAAAACTCAAATGAAATTACCGATAGGTGGGCTTTTGGAATAGATTTTAACAGGGTAGTCGATTTTAATTATCACACTTCTATTAACGGATATGTACCTGCATCAAACTCAATTATGAGCAGCATGGCAGATGCGGGTAGTGGTCATAGTCCAAACGACCTTAATCAGTTTTACGAAGGCTTGGGTTACAACACGTATTTAATTAATCCAGTATCGGCAACAGATACTACACATTATATTGGGCAAAATGCTTACACACCCGGAATGGTGTTGCAACAACAAAAAAACATTCAGTCGAGCGGACGTGTTGGCGAACTTGCTATTGCCTTAGCTCATAGCTTTAGCGATAAATTTTATGTAGGTGGTTCGGTTGGCGTACCTTTTATTAAATACAATTATCAATCGACACTTACCGAGTATGATTATAAAAATGCAGACAGTGTTTTTAATTCATTATCGTATCAAGAAAATATAGTTACATCAGGCATTGGTATAAATGCAAAAATCGGTGGTATCTATCGTTTTAATTCGGGTGTTAAGGTGGGTGTTTATGGGCAAACAGCTACCGATTATAAATTGACTGATAATTACCAAAACACAATGACCTCATCTTATGACGGGGGCTACAGTCAATACAATACAACCAGTACATCTCCCGCAGGAACTTATTCTTACAAAATGCACACGCCCGGTAAAATTGGAGGAAGTATTTCGTATGTGTTTAAAAAACTTTTAGCTTTTAGTGTAGACGGAGAGTATGTAAATTATGCCAATGCACGTTACCCTGATAACCTTACTTTTTTTGACGTAAACAATACTATTAAAGCAAAATATAAGGGCACTGCTAATATAAAAGCAGGTGTTGAATTAAATATTAGGCCAGTTGTTATACGCGCAGGTTTTGGTAGCTATGGCTCACCTTTTGGCGATGTGCTTAACGGTAAATTTGTGCGCAACTCTTTTTCAGGTGGTGTTGGTTTTAGGGGCACACATAATGTATACTTAGACTTAGGTTTTGTTTACACTAAATGGGCTGAACAATATTATGTTATAGACCCTCTATATGTTCAACCCTCTAGCATAAATTATTCTACTTTATACATAACCGCCACTTTAGGTATAAAGTTTAATTAACAGTTAGAGCTTTTCTTCAAAATTATTTTTAATTGAAAAATACTGTTACTTTAGTGGCAGAAAAATTAAAAAATTTATGAAAAAGTATATCATTATTCCATTTTTATTTGTGGCTGTAAACCTTTTTTCGCAGCCAATAAATCAACAAACACCGCCAGCTGACCAAACACAGCAAATACATCAGCCGCCTATGCAACAAGGTCAAGGCATGACACCATATAATAATTCAATGAATAGTTATGGAAACAAAGCCGCCAAATACAGAAAAATGAAAGTTAATGGTATAGTGTTAGCTTCAGTAGGTGGGGCAGGACTTATTGGTGGTTTAGCTTTGCTTACTACAGGCCTATCTAACAAAACCGCAGCTACAAACAATTATAACGGTTACAACCAAGCTCCTTTAAGGAGTTATGTGCCTGAAATATTTGTTGGAGGAGTTTTTACCGTAGTTGGCGCACTTGCCCTTACTGGCGGAACTGTGATGGCTATAATTGGCAACAAAAAAGAAAAAGATTACGCTATGGCTAATCATAAATTAACCGTAATAGTTGCTCCTACTGCATTTAGAATTGCTTATACGTTTTAGGGAACCTTCTCTAAAATAATCTCAACAATTTATCGTTACTAACTCTGTAAAAAGGCTGCTTTCTTAATTTGCGAGCATTAAGCCTTTTTTACTAAATTCGCCACTCATTAACAGCAAATATGAATTATAAAAAATTAAACAACATAGTAGGATGGCTTATTTGTGCCATTGCAACTTTTACATACTGCTCAACCATTGAACCAACTGCCAGCTTTTGGGATTGTGGCGAGTATATTGCTTGTTCGTATAAATTAGAAGTTGGTCACCCACCGGGAGCGCCTTTCTTTTTACTTATAGCACGTTTTTTCTCTATGTTATCTTTTGGAGACCCAGCTAAAGCTGCCATGATGATTAACGTAATGAGTGGCTTATGCAGCTCGTTTACTATTTTGTTTTTGTTTTGGACAATTACTCGTTTAGCTAAAAAGATGTTAGTTCCGGAAGGCACTGAACTTGATAATGGTAAAATATGGGCTATTTTAGGAAGCGGTGCTATTGGTGCATTAGCTTATACTTTTTCTGATTCGTTTTGGTTTTCGGCTGTTGAGGGCGAGGTTTATGCTATGAGTAGTTTATTTACCGCTGCTGTATTTTGGGCCATTTTAAAATGGGAGGAAGAAGCAGACGAGCCATCATCTATGCGTTGGTTAATTTTAATTGCTTACCTAACCGGGTTATCGGTTGGTGTCCATTTACTTAACTTATTGGTTATTCCTTCTATTTGTTTTATTTACTATTTCAAAAAATACAAATTCAGTTGGAAAGTCTTTACAGTTGCCGGACTTATTTCGGTTGTATTATTAGGTGGCATACAAGGCGGCATCATTCCGGGTGTAGTTAAACTTTCTGCCGATTACGAATTATTTTTCATCAACAAACTTGGTATGCCGTTTAACACAGGCACCATGTTATACTTCGTAATTCTTATTTCATTAATCACTTCGGCTATTGTTTATTCGCTTAATAAAAAAGAAACTTATTATAAACTAACTTTTGGTTTAGCTATTGCTTTTGCTGTGTTAGCAACTGCATCAACACAAACCGGTGGTGGGGGAATTTTAGTGCGTGCTATTTTATTAGGTGGCATGGTTTACGCAATTTATTTCCTTAAAAACAAACATGCGGTACTAAACGGTATTGCTTTAAGTTTTGCGGTAATGATGATTGGTTATTCATCTTTCTTTGTTTTGGTAATTCGTTCGCAGGCAAACACTCCAATGGACGAAAACAATCCGGAGAATGCACTTAACATGCTTTCGTATTTAAATCGTGAACAATATGGAGATTGGCCTATTGGTTACGGTCAATATTATAATGCACCTACTAAACCACGTAGCGAGTTTAAAGATGGAACGCCTATTTATGGTAAAGACGAAAAAAGTAAAAAGTACGTTATTTTAGATGCGCGCAAAAATTCAATACCTGTTTACGAAGATGATTTTTGCACTATTTTTCCTCGTATGTGGAGTCAGCAAAGTCAGCATGAAGCAGCTTACAAATATTGGGGCGATATAAAAGGCAGACCAAAACAAGTTACCGACAACAACGGTGAAGCAAAAACTGTTTACGTACCAACCTTTGGAGAGAACCTTACTTATTTTTGGAACTACCAGATAAAGTATATGTACATGCGTTATTTTGCTTGGAACTTTATTGGAAAACAAAATGATGTTCAGGGTTTAAATAACAACATAACAGAAGGAAATTGGATTAGCGGAATTCCTGTTATAGACAACGCACGTTTAGGAGCTGGTGCCGATTTAAAAACTGCACCAAGTATTGTAAGAAACAATAAGGCTACTAATAAATTTTACGCATTACCTTTTATATTAGGTTTATTAGGTATATGGTTTCAATACAAAAAGGGATTGAAAGATGGTTTTGTAGTACTGTGTTTGTTTTTCTTTACCGGATTTGCCATTACCATTTACCTAAACCAATATCCGTACCAACCACGTGAACGTGATTATGCTTATGCAGCTTCGTTTTATGCTTATGCTATTTGGATTGGCTTAGGTGTGTTGTTTTTATATGAGTTTTTAGCTAAAAAAATGAACGCTAAAAATGCAGCTATAGCTGCAACCGCCGTAAGTTTAGTTGTACCTGCTTTAATGGCTGCCGATGGTTGGGATGACCACAATCGTTCGCACAGATATATGTCGAGAGATTTTGCCATTAACTATTTAAACTCATGTGCGCCTAATGCCGTGTTATTTACTAATGGAGATAACGATACTTTCCCACTTTGGTACGCGCAAGAGGTGGAGGGCATTCGTACAGATATACGTGTGGTTAACTTAAGTCTGTTTCAAACTGATTGGTACATTAATCAATGTCGCCGTGCAGCTTATGATTCAAAAGCATTGCCATTTACTGCTAGCATGACCCCGGATAAATATGAAGCAAGCAAACGTGACATAGTTTATTTTATGGATAAAAATATTGGCTACGTTAACTTGAAAGAATTGATGGATTATGTTGCCAGCGATAACCCGGAAAATAAATACAACATGGGTGGCGATTATATAGACATTTTACCAAGTAATAAATTTAGCTTACCTGTAGATTCGGTTAAAGTAACTCAAAACGGAACAGTATCTAAAGGCCTAGAAAACCGAATTGTAAAAAGTATAGATTGGCAATTAAAACGTCAATATGTTACTAAAAACGATTTAATGGTATTAGATTTATTAGCCGGCTTTAATTGGGATAGACCAATTTACTTTGCTGTTACCACAGGTAGAGAAGCTTATATTGGCTTAGAAGACTATTTACAATTAGAAGGTTTAGCTTATCGTTTAACACCAATTAAATCTACCAAAGAAGAAATGCAAAATGGTGCACGCATTAATTCAGACATTATGTATAACAACATTATGACTAAATTTCAATGGGGCGGCATGAGTAATCCCGGTGTTTATTTAGATGAAAATGCTATGCGTTTTGCATCTAACATGCGCATACAAATTGGTGGCTTAGCCGCTCAGCTTGTACAAGAAGGTAAAAAAGATAAAGCAATTAAAATACTTGACAAAGCACAAGTTGAAATGCCTGAATCTACTGTACCATATGATGCAACCATGTACTCTATTTGTTTAGCTTACTTTCAAGCAGGTGAAAATAAAAAAGCAACAGCTATTGCTGAAAAACTATTTACCATGTTTGAAGGTGACTTACGTTTTTATAACAAACTACCTGCTTTACATAAAGCAGCTTATGGCTCAGAAATTAGCCGTGCACGTCAGTTAATGATGGCTTTGGTAAGTGTTTGTTATAACTACAAAGAAAATGCTTTAGGCAAAAACTTTGAGCAACGTTTACCTGCTGTAATTCCGCAAGAAGAAATGCCGGGTTATAAAGAACAAATACAGAGATAATGCGCTTACCGGCTCGTCCACCTAAATTGCTGCAAAGCTTATTGCCGCAGTGCTTTTGGAACCTGCCCAACAGACAGAATAAAATTTACCTAACCTTTGATGACGGGCCAACACCGGAAGTGTTGCCCCTTATTTTAAAAACACTTGATGCGTATAAAATACCTGCCACATTTTTTTGTGTAGGAGAAAACATGCAAAAGCACCCTGATTTGGTTTGGGAAATGCAAAAGAGAAATCATGTTATTGGCAACCACACGTTTAATCATATAAGTGGATGGCGTACTAAAAACGAAGCTTATTTTGAAAACATAGAGGCTTGCCAAAAGGTTTACAAATCAAAATTATTTCGTCCACCTTATGGCAGGTTACGCGCATCACAAGCAAATGAACTGCGCAGAAAATATAAAATAATTATGTGGGATGTCCTGAGTTATGATTACGATAAAAAAGTGCTACCCGAGATTTGTTTTAGGAATGTAATTGATGCAACTAAAAGCGGATCGGTTATTGTTTTTCATGACAACGTAAAGGCTCTAAAAAATTTAGAGTATGCCTTACCACGCAGCATAGATTTTTTATTGAAGAAAGATTTTGTGTTTGATGTGATTAAGTAGCTATTTTAAAACAGCTATAATTTTTTCAGCTAAAAACTCGGCTAGTTTAATGTCCGATTCTTTTGTCCAACCAGCTATGTGGGGCGAAAGAATAACCTTGTCAGATTTTAGTAAAGCCTGTAAAGGCGCAGGCGTTTCTTTCACATCTATTCCTTCAAATGATACTGCTTCATATTCCATCACATCTAAACAAGCACCCAACACTTTTCCGCTTTCTAAATTTTTAACTAAGTCAGCAGTATTTAAACACTTACCACGCGCTGTGTTAATGATGTAAATGCTTTTTTTAAACTGTTTTATAAAAGCATCGTTAATTAAATAATTAGTCTCTTCAGTTAAAGGTGTGTGCAAGCTAAGTACATCGGCCTGCTCAAAAATATCTTCTACCCTACTCTCTTTCACAAACTCATTTCCAAAATTGGTTTTGTACTTATCATAAGCAAGTACTTTTACACCAAAGCCTTGCAAGCGTTTGGCAAAAGCAGCACCCATGTTACCGCAACCAATAATGCCAACGGTTTTACCGCATAATTCAATACCGCGATTTTCTTCGCGCAACCATTTACCTAAACGTATTTCGGCATTTGCTTTTATCAGGTTGTTGAATAAAGCAAGCAGCATGCCCAAGGCATGTTCGGCAACTGCATCACGGTTTCCTTCGGGGGAGTTTACACAAGCAATGCCTTTTTTTTCGGCGTAAACAACATCAATATTTTCCATACCGGCACCTACGCGTGCAATGCATTTTAAATTGGGTGCGCTATCAATAATTGCTGCGGTGATTTTAAATTTGCTGCGTAACACAATGCCATCATAATGCGGAATTAATTTCTTTAATTCATCGGCTGGTTTATCATAAAATAAATCGCACTGACAGCCTTGTTGTATAAGCATTTCGTGCAAGCGCGGGTGATTAGAATCTATGAAAAGAATTTTTTTTGTCATTACTTATTTAGCGAATAATTTTTTCTACTAAACTGAAACAGCAAGAATAAAAAAGTAGCTACTAATAAAAATGCAACCGTTTGATGTAACACACCCAAAACAACAGGCACATAATATAGCAGGGTAAAAATGCCTAAGGTTATTTGTATGGTAGTTAAGTAAACTAACCAGGTAACACCGTTATATTGTTGTGTGCTTAATTTGAATTTGTTTGAACGCAACCAAATAGCTGTAATTAAAACAACAACCACCCATGCAAAAGTGCGATGCACAAATTGCACGCCTGCAGGGTTTGCGGTAAAATTGTAGACAAATGAGTCAGTCATTAAAATGGTATCGTTAGGAAACCAATCGGCACCCATTTTAGGCCATGTTGAATAAATTAAACCTGCTTTTAAACCAGCCACAAAAGCGCCATAAATTATTTGAAATATAAGCGCTACAAATGCAACCAAAGTTAAGGTGAACAGTTTTTTGCTTTGATTAGCTTCTTGTTTTTCTTCAGGGGTTTCGTAAATAATTTCTAAAGCAAACCAAAAAGTAAATGCAAAAGCAGTAAGCGCGGTTATTAAATGTGTGGCTAACCTGTAATGACTAACATTCGGGTTTTTTACCAAACCACTTTTTACCATCCACCAACCAACTAGGCCTTGCAATGCACCTACACACAATAAAATAATGCTGCGTATCAATAATTTTTTTGTGAATTTTTTTGTGGCAATGAAATAAACGAAGCCACCGAAAAACACGAAACCAATTAAACGCCCAATCATGCGGTGCGACCACTCCCACCAAAAAATATTTTTAAACTCGTTTAATTGCATCGAGTTGTTTATGATTTTAAACTCGGGGCTTTGCTGGTATTTGGTAAAATGCTCCATCCAGCTTTGCTCGTTTAGGGGTGGCAGGGTGCCCATTACGCTCCAATCGGTTATAGATAAGCCCGAGTGTGTTAAGCGGGTTATGCAACCAATAACCAACATTACGTAAACCAAAACGCAACCTGTTAGCAGCCAGTAAATAATTTGCTTGTGTGGATTGTTTTTTATCATCCCGGAAAAATCTTGGCAAATGTACATAAGGATTGTGTGTAAATAATATAATTTAGCAACAAATTATATGGACTTTATACTGCCTTTTCCCGTAAAAAAGTTACCTCAGCAGGTAAACATACAGCAAGCCCTGCTACTGGTGGGTTCTTGCTTTGCCGAAGAAATAGGTGCCAAACTAAGCGAGCGTAAATTTAACAGTGTTGTAAACCCACATG